>MDTB01021445.1_pt1 | contig 13077 bp, 10 predicted proteins | sample 811161 | NCBI WGS metagenome assembly MDTB01 (sample SAMN05326650, study PRJNA326480) | marine metagenome | isolation source: seawater | place: Mediterranean Sea | collected 2009 | reverse complement strand
TTTTGCTACTATTTTCAGGTTAGAAGAAAACCTAAATTTAGATAAAAAAACACTAGTTATATTAAGGTGGATAGCAATTTTTGGTCAACTTTTTTCAATAAATTTAGTATACTTTTTTTTAGACTTAAACTTTCCAGTTTTACTTTGTCATATAGTTATTATTGTAGGTCTTTTTACGAACATTTATTTACAATTTGGACTTAAAGCAACCTTACTAAAAGATTTGTATTCTACCACATTTTTAATGTATGACATTATTCAATTAAGTATTCTTTTATTTTTAACAGGGGGAATATTTAATCCATTTGCAATTCTTTTGATAGTTCCAACGATTGTCTCTTCAACTTTTTTAAGTATGGGTAGCACAATTATACTTGGTTCATCGACAATAATTTTACTCTTTGTTATAACATTTTTTAACTTGCCATTACCTGGAATGGAGGAATATGTATTATCGTTTCCAAATTATTATGTAACAGGAATTTTAATTTCTTTAATAATTGGCCTTATATTTTTAAGTTACTTCGGTATTCGGTTTGCTGGAGAAACAAAAAAAAGGTCTGATGCTCTAAATAAGCTTCAGCAAATATTAGCAAAAGAATATGAATTAGAATCTTTAGGAGGACAAGCAGCCGCTGCTGCCCATTCCCTTGGTACGCCACTAGCTACAATAACTGTAGTTGCTAAGGAGATGAGAAAAGAGGTTGGAGATGATTCAAAACTTATAAAAGATCTAGATTTGTTAATAAGTCAAACTAAAAGATGTAGTGAAATTTTAAAAAAGATATCACAAAAAACAATTATTAGTGATGAATTCCTTAGTTCGATGTGTTTTGAGAATTTATTAGAAGAAATAATAAAATCTTTTAAAGAATCATCAGAAAAAAATATTAAACTAAACACTGATAAAGACATAAATAAAATAGATATTAAGAGAAATCCAGAACTTGTATATGGATTAAGAAACTTTATAGGTAATGCAGTAAAATTTTCAAATCAGAATATACTAATCTCAATTATTAGTGACAATATAAATTTATATATTCTAATTGAGGATGATGGACCAGGTTTTCCCGAAGATATTATAAAAGCTCTTGGAGAGCCTTATATCAAATCTAGATCAAAATTATCAAAAAATAATGCAGGTTTAGGGTTAGGAACTTTTTTAGGCAAAACCTTATTGGAAAGACAATCAGCAGTTATTTCTTTTGAAAATGGCAGTTCTTTAAATGGAGCTAGAGTGAAAATAAAGTGGAGAATTAACGACCTTAATATTTCGACTTAAATTCAAATACGTAGGATATTATTTTATAAGCAAGTTTTGCCGTCAGAAAATTGCAAGAGTTAAAGTTTTTTATTGGTGAAAGTTCATTTATGTCTGCACCTACTACATTAGAAACAGAGCATACATTTTTTATAATAGGCATAACATCATCCCAAAACATTCCACCTGGCTCTGGCGTACCAGTGGCGGGCATTAAACTAGAGTCAAAACCATCGACATCAAATGTGATATAAACATTCTTATTTTTAAATATTTTACGAATTTCAGATATTTTCCATTTATTTTTTTTACTACTCCAAAAAATTTTCACTCTTTTTTTGTTTTTATTGTAAAAGTTCATTTCTTCTTTAGATAAATTTCTAATACCAAATGATATAACTTTTACATTCTTAAAATCTAAACATCTCTTTATAGCTGTTGCATGAGAGTATCTTTCTCCACTATATTGTTCTCTTAAATCTGCATGAGCATCAAAATGAAGAATATAAAGATTTTTGTATCTTTTTACAAAAGGTCTTATAGAACCACTTGTTATAGAATGTTCACCTCCTAAAACTAGTGGAAACAATTTTTTTGAAAGAATCTGTTCATTTATATTTGCTATTTGAGTCATAGCAGATTTAATTTGATTTTTTATTTTGAAGGGTTTTAGAGTTCTAATACCAATGTGTCTGAAGGTTTCTTTATTTAATTCTTCATCAAATAATTCAACTTGATGAGAAGCTTTAATAATCTCTTTTGGCGCGTTTTTTGTGCCTCCGCCATAAGAAACAGTTTTTTCTAGTCCAAATGGCACTACTACAACTTTGCTTTTAATTTTTGTATTAGCATCGTATCCCAAAAAACCATATTTCTGTTTTAGAAATCTCATTCTATTTGAAAATCTTTGAAAATTCTCTTTTATCTCTTTTTTTCCAATTTTTTCTATGAAAAGCATCGCTCGCAATAAGTGGCAATACACTTGTAGCTTCAGCGAAAACCATTTGCTCTTTTGAAATATCAACTTTGCCCCAAGAACTTGCTTCTTTAAGAGTTGAGCTACTACAAGCACCATCCCGAGCGTCAGCAACTGTGATTTGAACAGCATACTTGTGCATATCAACTTTTTTCCCCAACAATTCAGCGCACACAACTGTATCTTGTATAAAATTTTTTGGAACTCCTCCACCAACCATTAACAAACCTGATTGTTTTGATCTAAGTTTAATTTCAGTTAGTTCTCTAAATTCTCTTATAGAGTCTATTGTAATGTGTTTATTTGGATTTTGTTCCTGATGCATTACCAATCCAAAACCGGCTGAGCTATCTGTAAATGCAGGGCAAAAAATTGGGACATTGTTATCGTAAGCAGTTTCAATTAAAGAGTCTTTCTTTTTAGAATTTTTTTTTAAATATTTTCCCATTTCATATATGAATTCCCTTGAAGTATAAGTTTGAGGCTCTAAAGAATTTGCAATATCACAAATTTTTTGATCACAAGCCTGCAATTCTTCTTCATCAATATAAGTGTCGTATATTCTGTCAACATAGTTTTCTCTTAATTTGGTATCATCTTCAAATTGTGAACCTTGATAATGTTTAAAACCTAGGGCTTCAAAAAAATCCATGTCAACAATGGAGGCCCCAGTAGCGACAATAGCATCTACCATGTTGTACTTAACTAAATCAGAATAAAGCTTCATACAACCACCAGCTGAGGTAGAACCTGCTAATGTTAAAAAAATAGAGCACGATTTATCTTCAATCATCTCATTAAATATTTTTGAGGCGTTAGCTGTATCTCTCGAGGTAAATGACATTTTCCCCATAGACTTAATTATATCTCGAGCATCAAATTTTGTGATGTCTATATGTTCGATAGGCTTATTAAGAAACGATTTTTTGTTATGTCCTGTTGTAGGACCATTTTTTTTATTCATTAAGCTACTAAGTAATTTAATTTACCAGTATCATTGTATAATGACATTATAGGTTTGTCATTGAGCTCAACAATAGTATTTGAATAAAACCCATTAAACTTAGTCCTAAAGGTTAGTCCATAAGCTCCTAATTGCCCAAGTTCAATATAGTCACCCTCTTTAATATTGTTAGGTAATAAAAAAGGCCCCTTCATATAATCTAAGCTATCACATGTTGGCCCGTAAAATTGAAAAGCAGTTATTTTTTTTGATTGAATTCTTCCATTGGTAATTAATCTCGCGGGCAATATAAAGTTGGGTACACCTGCATCAAACAAGGATCCGTAAGTTCCGTCATTGATATAAAGTTTATTTTTTTTTCGAAGATTAACCCTTACAATAGTCGAACCGCTTTCAGCTACTAAAGCTCTACCTGGTTCACAAATTACTTCAGGCATTTTTTCAAGTTTTAAATTACTCAAACCTAATTTAATTTCATTAAAATAGTTTTCTAAAGGCTCGGGTTTTAAATCTGGATATATTGAAGGAAACCCTCCGCCCACATTAATAGTATCAGGAATAATTTTAGTTTTTTTAATTATGTTAGAAATTTCTTTAAGCCCTTTTAAAAAAGATATTTTATGCATACACTGTGAACCAACGTGAAAGCTAATTCCTAATTTTTTTGCGTGGTGTTTACACAATCTAACCAAACCCAGGGCTTCGCTTGTTAAGGCCCCAAATTTTCTAGAAAGATCCAGCTCCGCATGTTCATTAGAAACAGCGACTCTTACAAATAAGTTTAAATCTTTCGCATTTTTAGTTGAGTCTAAAATTTTCATTAATTCTTCTTTTGTGTCCAAAGAAAAATCTTTTACATTGTAATTAAAGTATGCTGATGCAATATCTTCTCTACTTTTAATTGGATGCATAAAGTATAACTTAGATTTAGGACTAAGTTTTCTTATCAGCTTAACTTCATTAATTGAAGCAACATCAAATCTATCTACACCATTTTTTATTATGTGTTTAAGCACATATTCATTTGGATTAGTTTTAACAGCATATAAAATTTTTCCTGGAAACTTATCTTTAAATAGTTTTATTGAATTTTTTATGGTATCTGGGCGTATACAGTATACAGGATTTACTGGTTTAAGTTTGTTAACTAGTTCGTTAACGTTACTAAATTTTTCCATTTCATGTGTCCCCTATTAATTAACACAAAAGAGCTTTCAAAAAATTTATAAAAAACTCTATTCTTTTTGCATTTAGGGTTTTTTTTACCTTATGTAAAGAAAAAAATGCATAGCTGATATGTTCGAATCTTTTTTGAGAGGGTTGAAAATACCCTCAGAGCACCCATATGAACAGTCATGAGGAAGACAAATTTACAAACACCACAGCTAAATCTTACTGATTTTCAGGATAAATCCTTGCTAATCCTCGATGATGACGATCCTTTAAGAGGCAGATTATCTAGAGCAATGGAGAAAAAGGGTTTTGTTGTGAAAGAGGCTAAAACAGTGGCTGAGGGGTTAGAAATAGTGAAAAAATCACCTCCAAATTTTGCCGTAGTAGATCTTAGGCTTGAGGATGGAAACGGTTTAGACGTCATAAAAGAACTCTCTAAGAACAAGTCAGAAGCTCGTATAGTGATGCTTACAGGGTATGGAAACTTACCCACCGCTGTAGCAGCTGTAAAGGCAGGAGCTATAGATTATATAGCTAAACCTGTAGATGCAGACGATGTAGAATCTGCTTTATTAGCATCCCCAGAATCGAAAGCTAAACCACCTGAAAACCCAATGTCAGCAGATAGAGTAAAATGGGAACATATTCACAGGGTGTTCGAGTTGTGTAATAGAAACGTATCTGAAACCGCAAGACGTCTAAAGATGCACCGAAGAACTTTACAAAGAATTTTGTCTAAAAGATCACCAAGATAAACTTACATCCATCTTTTTAAAAAAGACAATTTATCATTAAATTTGGTAACTATAATCGTAAGTAGTGCTATTTTAAAAAGTTCTGCTAATAAAAAAGGTGTAACACCTAAATCAATTATAGGTTTGTCCCAACCAATTAACGTACCGAGCCATAATACACCTAAAAAGTAAATAATACTCACACTTAAAACTAATTTTAAAAAATTTAAAATAATATTTTTATTAAATTTCAAGATACCACAAAGCATAGCAGCAAACACAAACCCTAATAAGTATCCCATAGTAGGCCCGACAAAGTATAATATGCCCGATCCTTTTTCAGGTGTTCCAGAAAATACAGGCAATCCAACTATACCTTCTAATAAATAAAAAGTAACAATAGCTCCACCTAACTTCCAACCAAAACATACACCGATCAAAAGCACTACAAATGTCTGCATGGTCATAGGAACTGGATAAAATGGTATCTTAAACTTTGCTGAAATTGCTAATAAAATTGAACTTACTAAAATCACTATAAAGTATTTTAGAATATTTACTTGTTTTAAATTTTTTACCGACTCCATAACGGAATTTACCTTTATTTTTGGTAATTATCTAGTTTTTTGTTAATTGTATAAAAACATCCTCGAGGTCTCCTTCATCTATAGAAATATCAAGTATTTTCAAGTTTTTCTCTTTAAGATAATTTATTATTTGTTCGAAGTTAATTGAATCTTTTTCATAATTAACAGTAATAGTATCTTTATCATCGATTAAAAATTTCACATTAGGTAAATTAAGTGTTAGGTTTAAGTCAAATTTTCTTACTTTAAATATAATTTTTTTTGTTTTAATTCTCTCTAAAAGCTTCTTTGTTGTATCTAAAGCAACTAAATTGCCTTTGTTAATAATTGCTATACGATCGCACATTTCTTGAGCTTCAAACAAATAATGAGTGGTAAGGATTATTGTTACTCCTATTTTATTAAGTTCTTTTACGTTTTCCCATAAATTTTTTCTCAACTCAACATCCACTCCTGCTGTTGGCTCATCTAAAATAAGTATTGGAGGTTGATGAACCATTGCTTTCGCAATTAACAGCCTTCTTTTCATACCACCTGATAAATTTCTAGAATAACTGTTTGCTTCTTTATCTAAGGATACAAGTCTGAGAATAGTTTCAGTTATTTTCTCACTGTTTTTAATTCCATATAGGCCCGCTTGAAGATCTAATAGTTTTTTTGGACTAAAAAAAGCATCTAGATTTACCTCTTGAGGGACTATTCCGATTGAAGCTCTAACTTGCCTTGGATTTTTATCAAGATCAAAACCCCAAACGTTTACTTTACCATTTGTTTTTATAACTGTCCCTGCCAATATGCTTAAAAAAGTTGTTTTGCCAGCTCCATTAGGCCCCAGTAAACCAAAAATTTCACCTTGTTTAACTTTTAAGGTAATATTATTAAGAGCATTTACGTCTGAAGTCTTTTTTTTATCTTGTAAATAGACTTTCGAAAGGTTTTCAACAGATAAAGCAGTTTTCATCATAAAATTTTAATATAACGCTAAATTTAGGTATTATAAATCATGAGCAAAATTAAAAAGTCAGATCATTTTTATTTAATTGATGGCTCGGGTTATATTTTTAGAGCTTATTATGCTTTGCCACCTCTTTCAAGAAAAAGTGATGGTTTACCTACAGGCGCAGTAAGTGGGTTTACTTCTATGCTTTTCAAACTTTTAGAGGATGCAAGAGCAGATGATAGTGAAGAAAAACCTACGCACTTCGCTGTAATTTTTGACTCAGCAAGAAAAAATTTTAGAAATGAAATTTATAAAGATTATAAAGCAAACAGAAGTGAGGCACCTGAAGATTTAGCACCTCAATTTGAATATATCAGAAAATCTGTAAAAGCTTTTAACTTACCTTCGATAGAACTTTTAAATTATGAAGCTGACGATCTAATAGCGACTTATGCGAAACAAATTACTAAACTAGGAGCTAAAGTTACTGTAATTTCATCTGATAAAGATTTAATGCAACTCGTTTCAAAAGATATAAGATTGTATGACCCAATGAAAAATAAAGTTATTGGGGAAAAAGAGGTAATAGAAAAGTTTGGGGTAAAACCTAGTCAAGTTATAGATGTTCAATCTTTAGCAGGAGACTCTTCTGATAATATTCCAGGTGTGCCTGGCATTGGTATAAAAACTGCTGCTGAACTAATAAATAAGTATAAAACCCTTGATACTTTGTTAATCAAAGCTTCCGAGATTAAACAAAATAAAAGAAGAGAAACATTATTAGAAAATAAAGATAAAGCTTTATTGAGCAGGGAATTAGTAACATTAAAATCTAATGTTCCGGTGAAAGAAGAATTAAATAGTTTTATTTTAAAAGATATCGATAAGGATACTCTTTTTAATTTTTTAAGAGAAATGGAGTTTAATAGACTATTAAGCCAAGCAATTAGTTTTTATGGTGAAAATACTGGAGAGTTAATAAAAGAGAAAGAAAATGTAAAAAAATTGCAAAAAGTCGATACTAGTAATTATAAAAATATACTTAACGAAACTAATCTAGATAAATTAATTAAAAAATTAGATGAAAAAACAATAATATCCGTAGATTGTGAGACCTCGGCATTAAATCCTATTGATGCTGAACTCATTGGTGTCTCTTTTAGTTATGATATCAATGAAGCTTATTATATTCCTGTAGGGCATAAAAATGTAAAAAGTTTAAGCAGAGAATTTGTAATAAAAAAAATAAAAAAAATTCTTGAAGATCCAAGTATAAAAAAAATTGGTCAAAATATAAAATACGATTTTATGATTTTTAAAAAATATGGAATTAATATTGAACCAATAGAAGATACAATGCTTCTCTCATATACTTTAGATGCCGGAAATAACAGACATAATATGGATACTTTATCTGAAATACATTTAGGCCATAAAACAATATCTTATAAAGAAATAGTAGGTTCAGGTAAAAAACAGTTAAACTTTTCTGAGGTGAATCTAAAAGATGCTACTAAATACGCTGCTGAAGATGCTGATGTTACTTTGCGTCTCTATAATGTTTTAAAAGATCGAGTAGATAATGAAAAACTAAATAAAATTTACGAAGTATTTGAAAAACCAATGGTTAAATTGTTGTCTAAATTGGAAATGAATGGAATAAAAATTGATGACGAATATTTAAAAAAATTATCCAGAAAATTTGAGGAAAGATTAATTAAAAAAGAAAAAGAGATTTATAAACTCTCAGGAAAAAAGTTTAATATAGGCTCGCCTAAACAATTAGGAGAAATAATTTATAACGATTTAAAAATTGCAAAGCTAAAAAAAACAAAGAAAGGTAGTCTTGCCACTAGCGCTAAAATACTTGAAGATCTTGCTCTTACAGGACATAAATTTCCTAAATTAGTTCTAGAATGGAGACAAGACTCTAAATTAAAAAGCACATACACTGACGCTTTACAAGATCATATAAACAAAAACACAAAAAGAGTTCATACTTCATTTTTATTAGCAGCTACAAATACTGGAAGACTTGCATCAAGTGATCCAAATTTGCAAAATATCCCGATCAAGTCTGCTGATGGCAAAGAAATTAGAAAAGCATTTATTGCTGATAAGGGAAATATGCTTATTTCTGCTGATTATAATCAAATTGAAATGAGAATACTTGCTGATATGGCAGATGTAAAGGAACTCAAAAAAGCTTTTAAAAATAATGAAGACATTCATTCTTTAACTGCTAGTCAAGTTTTTGATGTTCCTATTAACAAGATAAATGAAGATTTAAGAAGAAAAGCAAAAGCAATAAATTTCGGTATTATATATGGAATAACTCAATATGGATTAGCAAAACAAATATCAGTTTCAAATCATGAAGCTCAAGATTTTATAAATCAATATTTTAAAAAGTTTCCGGAAATTAAAGATTATATGAACAGCACGATTAAGTTTTGTAGAAAAAACGGATATGTGAATAATATTTTTGGAAGAAGAATTCACTTGAGAAGTATTAATGATAAAAATTTTAGCGTCAGATCATTTCAAGAAAGAGCAGCGATCAACGCTCCTATCCAAGGCTCTGCCGCAGACATAATAAGATTAGCAATGATAGAAATTGACAAAATTACTGAAAAAGAAAAAAAAAATTAGCGCAAGAATGTTGCTTCAAATTCATGATGAATTAGTTTTTGAAAGCTCCATTAAAGATCAAAAAAACAATGAGAAATTGATAAAAAAGGTTATGACGTCAGTATCCTCTTCCGAACATCATATGTTTTCAATTCCGTTGGAAGTAAGTGTAAATTCAGGATATAATTGGGGAGAAGCCCACTAATGAATATATTGGCGCCTAAATTTTGACAATTTATTTATGAAAACTTAATTATGAGTCACACAATTGCTTTAGTAGATGATGATAGAAATCTTTTGACTAGTATTAGCATCGCTTTAGAGAGAGAAGGTTTCAAAGTTCAAACATATATCGATGGAGAATCAGCATTAATAGGGCTCACAAGAAATCCCCCTGACCTTGCTATTTTAGATATTAAAATGCCAAGAATGGATGGAGAGGAATTGTTAAAAAAAGTAAGAAAAAAAATGTCTATACCAATAATTTTTTTAACCTCTAAGGATGAAGAGGTAGACGAGTTACTTGGTTTAAAACTCGGGGCTGATGATTTTGTTAAAAAATCTGGCGGTTTCTCAATGAAGGTTTTAGTTGAAAGAATTAGAGTTCAATTAAGAAAGAAGGCTGATAAAGTAGAAGATTCTAAAAATATAATAACTCATGGAAAATTGAGATTAGATCCTTCTCAATTAGAATGTGAATGGAACGGCAAAGCACTTCCTGATAAACTTACAACAACGGAATTTTTAATCGTTAAAGAATTAGCCAAAAGACCAGGAGTTATTAAAGAAAGAGCTCATTTAATGGATATTGCTTATAAAGAAAATACTGAAATTGAGGATAGAACTATTGATAGTCATGTCAAAAGAATTCGTAAGAAGTTCAAAAGAGTAGACGAAAAATTTTCAGCAATTGAAACAAGGTATGGAAGTGGATATAGATGGAATGTTAGTTAATGAAAAAGAAAAAAACATCGTCGATCTTAAGAAAGTTCTTACTTTTCAATTTATCTATTTTTTCTGTATTAGGTTTATTTACAATACTTTATCTTAATGCAATACAGCCGAATTTAGTTAAAAAAGTTTCATCTAGTCATTTCATAATAATAAATAATACATCAGATCATATTGAGAGACTTGGAGTAGAATTTGATAAAGAAGGCATTAAACAGTTTTTACTTTCTACACGATTTCTTTTTCAAGGCCTAGATAGAGTTCAATTTTTTTCTAATAAATTAGAATTGATAGGAGATACAAATATATTAGATTTAGATGTAAGTGTTTTTGAAAAATCAGATGAAGTTATCGAAGAAGGTGCCGAGAAAAGAGAAGCCAAGATAAAACCACTGTTAGAGGAGGGATCTGAACAAAGTTTAATTACAAACACTATTAAAACAAAATATAAAGATCAACCAATTACCATTGAGAATAAAATTAATAATTCTTTCTTTGTCAGCACAATAAGCGAACTAAAATTAAAAAAAGTCACTGCTGGTTATATAGTCGTTACAAACGAGGCAAATGATATTTTAATAGCTGTCTCAGAGAGAAAAAATTTTATAATAAGAACTGTTTTAGCCATAGCTTTAGTAATTTTAATTTTTTCATTGTTCCTAAATAAATATATTTTGAAACCAATTGGATTTTTAGTTTCGTTTACTGAAGCAATAAAAAATAAATCAGATCAAAATATAGATATACAAAAGTTTTTTGTTAGAGAAGATGAGGTTGGAAAACTTACTAAATCCATAGATGAAATGACCAAAGAACTTCAAAAGAGAACCACAAGAGCAGAGACATTCTCTACTGATCTAGCACATGAAATAAGAAATCCTTTAGCTTCTTTAAAAGGTGCGTCAGAACTTTTAGATAAGACTGATAATCAAAAAGATAGAATTAAACTATTCGAAATAATCAATCATGATGTAGAAAGAATTGAAAGATTAATTACGGATTATTCCCAAATGCTTAAAGATGAAGCATCATTGTCTCGAGAAAAAATGTTAAAGGTAAATCTTATGGAAATTATTTTAAATGTAGTTGAAGACTTTAGGCAAGATCTTGTAAATCAAAATAAAAAAATTGAAATTTTAACAAATTTTTCTAACAAAGATGAAAAAAATTATTTTATCATTGGAATAGAAAATAGACTTGAGCAAGTAATAGCTAACTTACTTGATAATGCTATTTCATTTAGCAATGACCAGCAAAAAATTGAAATTGATCTTACTGAAACGTCAAATAATTTTGTTATGACTATCAAAGACCAGGGGCCTGGTTTTACTGAAGCTTCGCCTCAAAAAATCTTTAAGCGATTTTATAGTAATAGACCATCTAAATTTGGAGAACATTCTGGCTTAGGCTTAAATATTGCTAAAAATATAGTTGAACTACATAAGGGGGCTATAGCCGCTTCAAATAGAATTAATGAAAAAGGAGCCCAGGTAGAAGTTTTGTTGCCAAAAATATTATCTTAATCGTACTTGATTAGAGAAGTTTATATTGTTAAAAACCCCTGAATTATGTCAGAAGATTTTAAAGTAAAAGATATTAAACTTGCAGAATTTGGTAGAAAAGAAATTTCTCTTGCAGAAACAGAAATGCCTGGCTTAATGGCCTTACGAAGTGAGTATGGTAACAAAAAGCCACTCAATGGAGCAAGAATTTTGGGCTGTTTACATATGACTATCCAAACAGCAGTATTAATTGAAACACTTATAAAATTAGGTGCTGAATGTAGATGGTCGTCTTGCAACATATTCTCTACACAAGATCATGCAGCGGCAGCAATAGCTAAAGCTGGTGTTCCCGTATTTGCTTGGAAAGGTGAAACTGAAAAGGAATACTGGTGGTGTGTTAAACAAACCATTGAGGGAAAAAAAGACTGGGTTCCGAACATGATATTAGATGACGGAGGAGATCTCACCGCTTTAATGCATAAAGAATACAAAGATTTACTTAAAAACGTAAAAGGAGTCTCAGAAGAAACAACTACCGGCGTTTTAGCACTTAAAAAAATGGAAGCTAATAATCAATTATTAATCCCAGCAATAAACGTGAATGACTCTGTAACAAAATCTAAGTTTGACAACCTCTACGGTTGTAGAGAGAGCCTTGTAGACGGAATTAAAAGGGCTACTGATGTTATGATGTCAGGTAAAGTAGCTATTGTGGCTGGTTACGGCGATGTTGGCAAGGGTAGTGCCGCTTCTTTAAGACAAGCTGGAGCTAGAGTTCTTGTTACAGAGACCGATCCTATTTGTGCTCTACAAGCTGCTATGGAAGGCTATGAAGTTGTTTTGATGGATGATGCAATAAAAGATGCTGATATTGTTGTAACCGCAACTGGCAATAAAGATATTGTAACTGCTGATCATATGAGAAATATGAAAGATAGAGCTATACTTTGTAACATAGGTCATTTCGATAACGAGATTCAAGTCGAAGCTTTAAAAAATTATAAGTGGGATGAAATAAAACCTCAAGTACATGAAATAGAATTACCAAGTAAAAAAAGAATAATCTTACTTGCTGAAGGTAGACTTGTTAATCTTGGATGTGCTACAGGACACCCCAGTTTTGTTATGAGTGCTTCATTTACAAATCAAGTTATTGCCCAAATTGAATTATGGAATAATTCAGATAATTATGAGAACAAAGTTTATGTATTACCAAAACATTTAGATGAAAAAGTAGCGATGCTACATTTAGAAAAAGTAGGTGCAAAATTAACAAAAATGTCAAAAGATCAAGCAGATTATATTAGCGTTAAACAATCAGGGCCATTTAAACCAGATACTTATCGCTACTA
>MDTB01018465.1_pt1 | contig 13078 bp, 12 predicted proteins | sample 811161 | NCBI WGS metagenome assembly MDTB01 (sample SAMN05326650, study PRJNA326480) | marine metagenome | isolation source: seawater | place: Mediterranean Sea | collected 2009 | reverse complement strand
GGCGGACCCAATTATCCAAATATGTAGTAATCTATTACTACTATGAAATTTGGACAATTATTAAGCGTTGTAATTATTGCTGGATTGGTCGGTGTGGGCTCAAATATTGGATACACATATCTCACCACAGAAAGACCTAATGCAGATCAAGTAAAGTTTAAAGAATTCTTAGATAGCAACTGGGAGGATGGTCTAGAAAAGAGCCCTGTGTTTGCTACTCTGCTCGGAGATAATCGTTACGACGATAAAGTCTCAAGCAACTCCAAAGAAGATTATGAATCAGGCAAAGAATACGATGAATATGTATTAGACACTCTAAACGATATAGATATAAACAATTTATCAGCAGACGATCAGCTTAATTACAGATTAATGAAATTGGATTATGAAGTTAGTTTAGAAGGCAGAGAATTTCCAGATTATTACATGAGCTTAAATCAAAGAGGCGGAGTTCAGGATTACTATGATCTTGGTAATAGGCTAAATTTTAGTACTTCAGATGATTATCGAAATTGGTTTAAAAGAATCCAGGGCTATACCCAGAATGTTAGAAATTCATTAAAGAACAATAAAGAAGGTTTGGAGCTTGGTTACACTCAGCCAAAACTAGTTACTCGAGGAGTATCTGCGCAAATCGAGGCGATGCTGAGCAGAGATCTGGACGATCATCCCTACCTTAGTATTTTTAAAAATGCTTCAGAGGTAATGTCGGAAGAAGAAGCTAATGACTTAATAAACGAAGTTAAGGCTTACATTGAATCTGATCTGAACCCAGCCTATCAAGAACTACACGATTTCCTCGTCAATGAATATCTGCCAAGGTCTAGAGACTCTGTTGGTATTAGTGATGTACCTAATGGTAAAGCTTGGTACGAATATTTAGCGAGATATCACACCACAACCGAGCTTACTCCTGACGAAATCCATGAAATAGGTTTGCAAGAAGTTGCCAGAATTAGAGCAGAGATGGAAGAAGTGATTGAGAGTGTTGGTTGGGAAGGAGATTTTAGATCTTTTCTTGAGCATCTAAGAACAGATCCAAAGTTCTACTATGAGACCGGTGAAGAGCTTTTACAGGCTTATAGAGCTATGTCTAAGGAAATAGACGCCTATATGCCTACCCTCTTCAATAAAATGCCTAGAGCACCTTATGGAGTCATTCCAATACCAATGGAATCAGCACCTTACACAACCACTGCTTATTACAACTCTCCAAGCAAAGGCAGACCAGGTTATTACTACGCTAACCTCTACAAACCTGAAACCAGACCAAAATACGAGATACCTGTATTATCTGTGCATGAAGCAGTGCCTGGACACCACCATCAGATCTCTTTAGCGCAAGAAATGGAGAATGTTCCAGAATTCAGGAAGTATTTAAGCTTTACAGCTTTTGTTGAAGGTTGGGGTCTCTACAGCGAACAGCTAGGTGAAAGTATGGGAATTTACGATGATCCTTACGATAAGTTTGGTCAGTTAACCTATGACATGTGGCGAGCCATTAGATTGGTGGTTGATACCGGCATGCATTACAAAGGTTGGACCAGACAAGAAGGAGTTAATCTATTCCTTGAAAATACCGCCAAAACACCCTTAGATATCAGCAATGAAATAGATAGATACATTGCTTGGCCAGGCCAAGCTCTAGCCTACAAGATAGGACAGCTAAAGATTATGGAATTACGCGATAAATCTAAAGAGGCTTTAGGTGACAAGTTCGATATCAAGGATTACCACGATCATATTCTAAGTTTTGGCTCTATTCCGCTGAACATCCTAGAAGAAAAGGTAGATGAATTCATCGAGACCAATAAATGAGAGCATTTGGACTGATTGTTCTAATTATCGGTTTAACTATTCCATTAGTATTTTTTTATGTTTGGAATGCAGATTGGGGAGAGATTGAGACCTATTCCTGTAAAAGCACTAAAGAAGAGAGTTCAATTTTAGGCACAAGCTTTCACGATGAAACACAAGCGGAAACCGCTGACATTTTTATTAACATCACTAGAGAAAGAGCATCATTTCGCGGGGATGAGGCAGTAGCTTATGAAGAGAGTGACAGTCTGATTAAATGGCAAGATGCAGAAATTCCTGAGATAAAATTTCAACTCAATAAGGAAACTTTAGAATTTATATTTTTCATGGAAGGTGTAAGAGACAAATATTACGAATGCAGCAAAATAGATGTCGCATCATCATAGAAAAAATTAGGACAAATAAAATTTATTGCCTGCTGATTCAAGATACATAGATTCGCCTTCCTGTTGTGACTCTTCCACTATCTTATAGAAGATATTTCGGCTTAATAAGCCGCAAATATGCTCTTTAAGCTTAATTTTTGGGTATGGTTGATCATTTACCGTTTCTACACTCAAAGCGTGCTCCTGGCTTAATTTAACCCATTCTTCGGTATTGGTTTGAAAATAGTAGTCGGCACCCTCTTTTTTGTAGTCAATCATGAGAAAAGCTTCCTTTTCAATGGTCACAGGTATCTTCTCAATCGGAGTGACTACATAGTATTTACCCTCCTCCCATTTGAGGAGTTTAGAGAAGAGTTGCACCATCTTCTTGCGATTAATTTTAGATCCGTTGTAGAACCACTCTGCTTCACCATCAATGAAAAATTCCACACCCTCGCAGAGTTTGGGGTTCCATTTTTCAACCGGATATTCGTCTAGAGCAAGGACGGTTTTTTCGATGTCTTTTAGGTCCACACGTAGACTCCTAAAAGCACTCCAATAACTACCAATAATGCAGAGGATATTTTAGTGATGGATTGCTGAGTTTTTGCATTCAAAAAATTTCTCTTACCAAGATGGAGCGAGTAACTAAGAAAGCAAAACCAAGCAGCAGTAGCTAAAAAGAAATACACCGAAATAGTTAATTGAAAATTGAAACTTGTACTAATTATGATTCCACTAAATAGCGAGACGAAAAAAACGAAAGCTTTAACATTGAGCAGATTTACCAGCAGACCGCCAGAAAAACTTTTCCAGAACTCTAAAGGTATTTTGTCGCCTTGATGTTCCTCACTTTCACTCATTTCTGCCAGCAGTCCACTCAGACCTATGTAGACCAAATAAGCAGCCCCAGCTGTTCCTATAACCGTGTAGAGACTAGGTATTTTTTGATAGAGAAAATCCAATCCAACGATGGCAAAGATGCATTGAAAAAAGACTCCTAGACCTATCCCTATTGAGGATACGATGCTGTTTGCCAAGCCTCTTTGAAAACTACTTTTCACTACATAAAAGAAGTCTGGTCCTGGAGAGATAACGGCGACAAGATGAGCAAAAGCTAAAGTTAAGAATAGTGAAACATTCATAAATAAATTGGCTCTCTTTCCAGCGTAATGCCGTAAGAGTCAGAAACTTTATTTAACAGATAATTCTCAGCATATTTGACATCCTTAGCCGTACATATGCCATTAGGGTAGACACAGTTAATTAAGATCAGAGCATGCTTATTGGATAAGCCTATATTTTTAAGTTGCAACCCCTTCAAGCCCAGCTTATCAAGCATCTCGCCGGCAGAAAGTTTTATTTCTCCATTATCTGAATCGTAACTTTTCAGTTCATGTAATTTAGAGTTTTTCTCGTACTCTTCTTTTGTAATTATTGGATTCTTAAAGAAGCTTCCCAAGTTAGGAAAATCCTTTGGATCTGGTATCTTTTTATTTCTTATATTTCTGACAGTCTCTACAAGTTCACCTTCATCTGTAAACGAATGATCTTTTAAGTCTTGATAATCCAGCTTAGGTTCAAATTTCTTTGATAGCGATAAACCAACAGAAACAATAATTAGATTATCTGATTCTTGAAAGATGCTTTTTCGGTAACCAAATTTACACTCAGATTTAGTTAATTTTACTTGTTTATTTGCATCTAAGTCGAAGCACTCGACGTGATCAATAAAGCTTGATATCTCTTCTCCATAAGCACCGATATTTTGTACCGGAGCTGCACCAACGGTACCTGGTATGCCTGCAAGATTACCAAGTCCAAACAAGCCCTTATTAACACAAAAATCAATTAGGTCATCCCAAACTACTGCTGCACCAACGCTTAAATTAAACCCCTCCCCTTCGTCACTTAAAGTGAAACCATTGTTAGTGGATTTAATAACAACATCAGAAAAATATTCAGGAAAGATTGCATTGGTGCCTGAACCAATAATCTGAATACTTTTATTTTCCTTTTTAGCAAAATCAGTAATTTTTTTAAGATCGTCTATCGAATTAAAATCAAAAAAATATTTAGCTTCGGACTTTAAATGCAGTCCATTATCATTGGTTAAGATTTTTGCTTCAGGACTCAATTTCTTCTATATGTTTTCTAAATTTTTCTAAATCTTCAGGCGTATCAATTCCCCAAGCATCATACTCAGCTACCTCAAGCACATGGATAGGCAGATCATTTTCTAGGGCTCTTAGTTGTTCCAGTTTTTCAGATTTCTCAAGCTGTGATTGTTCAGCTGCTGCAAACTCTTTTAAGAATCTGGCCGTATAGCCATATACGCCAATATGATGATAAGAAGTGCCTTCTTTCGTGTTAGCTAGCATTTTTGATCTAGAAAAATACAATGCTTTACCCTTTCCATCAAATACTACCTTGACCTTATTTGGATCATCAAGATCTTCACCCTCACCAAACTTTTTACATAAGGTCGCATACTCATAATTATTAGAGCCCATAAAGGCTGCAAGCCCATTAATTGAATCAATGTCTATAAGTGGTTCATCTGCCTGCACATTTATAATTAGAGCATCTTCAGCAACCAAACTTGAGGTTACATACTCATGGATCCTATCTGTGCCTGATTCATGAATCTCTTTAGATAGAAAACACTCCCCACCAAGATTAATTATCAAATCGTAGATTTCAGTTGAGTCTGTAGCCACTACAACCTCTTTTGCTTGGCTTTCAAGACACTTGTTCCATGTTCGCTCAATTATGCTTTTGCCATTAATTTCTTTTAGAAGTTTTTTTTCTAATCTTGAAGATTCGAGCCGTGCAGGTATAACCACAATAAAGTCTTTATCCATCTATTTTCTCCAAAATAAGTTTGGTTATGTTGGTGTTTAACTTAACCTTCATTTTTAAGTACCAAACATTTCTGTCGGTAAATTTATCTCCCATTCTTGCTGCATCTTTCTCTGTTGTTAGTAGCGGTCTTTCAAAATCAAAGGCGAGATCTTTTTTACTAAAATAATGATGATCAGGGAAAGTTTTGTAATCGAAGTTAATCTTTAGACCATTAAGGGTTTTAAGGAACCTATTTGGATTAGCAATGCCTGATACAACATTTGCAGTTTTACCAAAAGGATATTCTTCAATTGGATGTCTATCTCCAGTATCGAGGTTGATCCAAGCATCAGGTTCTAACTCAAAAAACTTGTCGCTTCCTTTGGCTCTGCCACTATAGATAAATAGATCAACATTTTTAGTTCTAGAAATATTGTCTCTAAGGGGTCCGGCAGGTAAGAATAATTGGTTCCCAAAATTTCTACTGGCGTCTTCAACAATAATCTCAAAATCACGCCTTAATCCAGAGTGTTGTAGCCCATCATCTGAGATGGCAATATCACAGTCAGTTGTTCTTTCTAAGTAAGACAATGCTCTCGCCCTATCTCTATCAACGACTACATTAAATCCCCTTTTGTAATGGAATATAGCTTCGTCTCCAACCTCCTTAGCCGTGGTGTCATCATCAACGATCTTGGTGCCATCATATGCACCCCTATAGCCTCTTAATATAATTCCAGGCTTGTAGCCAACATTCTTTAGGTCTTGGGCTATCTGACTTACTAGAGGTGTCTTACCGTTACCTCCCACTGTTACATTACCAACCACTATAACTGGGATCTCTTCAGTGGTAGATGCTTTAGGTTTAAGAAATAGATTCTTGATACTGCTGCCTAGCCAATAAACAAAACTTAAAGGAGTGAGGGCTATATTTCGAAAACTTAATTCATTCCAGAAGCTTACCTTTTCATTGATTATGGTAGGCACAAAATCATCTATTGCTTGTGTTGGTCTTGCATCTTCAGTGAGATCAGGTTTGCCTTGGAGCGTATGATATAGACCTTCTTCCTTAATTAGTTCCTCATGTGTGCCTACTTGAGTTATTTCACCATTTTCCAGAACACAAATCTTATCTGCCTTTTCAACTGTACTGAGTCTATGAGCAATTACGAAGGTTGTTTTATTTTTTGATGCCTTTTCAATTGCAGATTGAATTTCTTTTTCTGACTCATTATCGAGAGCCGATGTTGCTTCATCAAATATTAAAATTGATGATTGTTTCAATAGAGCTCTTGCTATTGCAACTCTTTGTTTCTCTCCGCCAGAAAGTAGATCTCCACTATCACCAATAACTGTATCAAAGCCATCAGGCAAGCTCATAATGAATTCATAGGCATTTGCTTCTCGGGCAGCTTGGAATACAGCTGTATCTTTTACATCATCCATTCCATAAGCAATATTGTTTCTAACAGTATCGTTGAATAACGTAGGATCTTGAGATACAAAAGAAATAGATCTTCTCAAATCTTTTAACTTAACTTTCTTAATGTCATAACCATCGATTCTTATTCTGCCATCGTAATTATCATAAAAACGATTTAGCAGATTAACCATCGTCGATTTACCACTGCCAGACTTACCAACCAGTGCTATTGTCTCTCCTTTATTTACATGAATTGAAATATTTTTTAAGACAGGGTCACCCTCTTCTGAATAAGAAAATGAGACATTTTCAATGGAGACTTCACCTTCAAGATCCTTATTAATTTCAATACCTTCATCGTATTTTTCTGGCGCACCATCAATGGCAGAAAAGATATCTTCGGCTGCTGCTAAGCCTCTTTGTATCACGGCATTTAAGCTTGATAATTGTCTAATTGGTCTTGCCATTAAACCAGCTGCAGTAAAGAAAGCTACAAATGATTCTGAAGGTAGGTTAAGTTCTTCTAAATTAGTAAGTGCTAGATAACTCATTGCTGCTAATGCAAAAGCCACAAATACTTGTATGAGTGGTGTAGTTATGTTGCCAGTACTCTCCATTTTTAAGTTTTGCTTTAAATTCTCATCATTTGCTTGTTCAAACCTTTGCTCTTCCCCACTCTCATTACTAAATGACTTTATTTCTTTTGCTCCTGAGGCTATTTCATTGCTAACCTGTGTAACCTGCCCCATTACATCTTGAATCTTGCGAGCTACTCTTCTCAATCTTTTTCCAGCTATTGCTACTATTACCGCTATTAATGGAGCAATAAGAAGGATTACAAGAGTTAGTTTCCAGCTTAAATAAAGCAGATAGACAAACAAACCAATCAATAAGAAACCTTCTTTAGCTAAAATTTTTAGTGCATTGGTGGCTGCTCCAGTGATTTGGTTGGTGGTAAAGATTATTCTGTTTACAATCTCTCCTTTAGAAGCTTGATCAAAGAAGCTCATTGGCTGATAAAGCAAACTTTTAATTAGATCTTTTCTCAAGTTGTGAACCACTTTAAGACCTACATTTGCCATAAAATAGTTTCCAATGTAGAAGCCTATACCTCTGATAATGGCAATAAAGCCAAGAAAAAGCGCAAGATTTAGCGGATTAAAGGAATTAGTACTACTTTCATTGATATATGAAATTACCTGCTTTAGCCACTCTACCGCTGAAATATCTGCAGCTGCAAAGAGAAAGAAACCAGTAATACTTAGAAAAAAAAGGCCTTTATGTTTAAAGGTATAGCCAATTAGCCTAGAGTAGAGGTTTTTATTCATAACTAAATAAGCCCTTTATCGCTTATCTTTAGCATTTTATCAGCCCTTTCGGCAAAAGATATATCATGTGTAGCATATATCACCAGAGACTTATTTTTCTTTGCGTAATTAAGAATAAAATCTTGAATGATCAAACTGTTAGATTGATCTAAATTACCTGTAGGTTCATCTAAAATCAGTATCTTAGGTTTTGCTGCTAAAGCTCTAGCAATAGATGCCCTTTGCTTTTCTCCACCCGATATATTGGATGGAAATTTATCTTTGATATGTACTATTTCAAGTTCCTTAAGAATCTTTTTAATAGCCCCATTATCATGACCAAAACAACTGGCTAGACAGTTTTCAAAAACAGTTAAATTTTCAAGAAGGTAGTGAAATTGATATGCAAATCCAAAAAGAGCCTTTCTTAGCTTACTTTTTGCTTCAGCCCCGGCATTATATAGCTCTATGCCATTAACATTTAAAGACCCTTCATCAAAGTTATCTAGCCCAGATAATAGGTTTAAAAGCGTTGTTTTTCCTGATCCTGAAGGACCAACAATGCTATATGAAGTCGAAGCATCGAAGTTTATTGAAAGATTTTTGAATACCTCTTGCTCAGAAGACTTATCTTTATAAACCTTAGATATCTTGCTTACTTTTATCATGAGTGGTTGATTATGTTAATAGGGTTGGTATTTGCTGCTTTTCTTGCAGGTATAAGGCCAAAAAGCATCAACAAAATGAATGTAAAAAGATTAATCATCAAAATCTGATCAAATTTCACGATGGATGGAAAATAGTCCAGATAATAGACATCCAGCATGGATATATCGAATGTTCTAGATAAAAATAGCAAGAATTCAGTAATGTTTGAGGCAAATAGGTAACCAAGAAGGTTGCCTAAAATTATTCCAATAACCCCAACTGTAAAAATAAGTTGAAGAAATATTAATTGAATCTGACCTCTTGAATACCCCATTGTTGTCAAAATTGCGATTTCTTTCTCATTAGTTTTTATTAAATTGTTTATTGATATCAGTAAACTGATAATAGCCACTAGTAGTATCAAAGACATCAATAAAGAAACCATTATTTTTTCAAGTTGAACAGCTCTAAATAAGCCTCCATAAAGTTGATCCCAACTAGATAAGCGGACATCATAACCATCGTTTTCTAAGCCTGCTATCAAGTCTCTGCCTATTTCTCTAGCTATGAGCACATCAGTCACTCTAATCTCTATACCTTCACCATTTATGGGCTTTATGAAGCTTTTAAATAGCTCATTGTCTATGAGTGCATATCCTTGATCTACCTCTGACCCAACTGAGAAGATTCCTGATACTTTAAAAGAAATAATTCTTGGTATGCCTATCAAAGGGTTAGATTCATTAATATTGACAAGTTTAACGCTATCTCCAGGGCCTACATTCAAATCATAAGCTAAAGCTTCACCCAGAATGATGTTTGAGCCTAGCTTTAAGCCTTCTAAGGATCCTATAAGCATATTATCTGGGATAATAGATATTTCAGAATCTTTAGAGGTGCCTTTTAAATTTATGCCTTTAGAAACATCATTATTGTTAATAACAATTTGGGTAGAAAGATATGGCGCAACATCTATGACATCAGGATGTGTTTTTAATTGTTCAGCAACTATCTCGAGATTCTCAAAACCGCCCTCTTTCTCTAGTGTTATATGGGGAATTACTCCCAGAATTCTATTCTGCAGCTCCCTTTCAAAACCATTCATTATAGAAAGCACAACAATCAATACAGCAGTACCGATCCCAATACCTAAGGTGGTGAGAGTAGTTAAGGAAGATAGTTTCTTGCTGCCCTTTTGAAATAGATACCTAAAAGATATTTTGCTTAGAAAAGTGTTCAACTGAGCTTCTTCATTATCTTCGATAAGATACCAAATGCTTTGCCTCTTGGAGGACGCATTACAGAAAGTACAGCATCAGATTTCGTTTGATAATAAATGCCTCGTAAATTTGAGAAATTAAGAAATCCTTCATGTCCAAAATAATAACCATATCCAGATGGTCCTACTCCACCAAATGGGAGGTGTGATTGCATTAAATGGAACATAGTATCGTTAATTGTAACTCCACCTGAACGTGTATTATTGATGACGAAATCTTGTTCTGATTTTTTATTACCAAAGAAATAAAGACCTAGTGGATGGTCATGAGCATTGATATATTCAACTACCTCTGATAATTCATCGTATAGTTTTATTGGTAAAAGAGGACCAAAAATCTCTTCTTGCATAACTTGCATTGAGTCATCTACATTCATAATGACTTTGGTTGTCATTGTATCTTTAGGTTCGGAATCAAATCCTCCTAAACTAATTACTTTAGCGCCCTTCAATTTCGCATCTTCTAAGTAGGATCTCATTCTATTAAAGTGGTGATTATTGACCATCGATGTGTAATCATCCTCATTACCGTCTGGGTAGAAATCTGCAAATACATTTTTCAACTCACTAATAAATTTATCTTCAAGACCTCTTTTCAAAAACACATAGTCTGGCGATAAGCATATCTGCCCAGCATTTAATGTTTTAACAAACATGATTCTTTTAGCCACCAAACTAAGGTCAGCATCTTCTGCAATGATAGTTGGACTTTTTCCTCCAAGCTCTAGTGTTGTGGGAACCAGATTGTTAGCAGTATTCGCTAATACTTTTTTAGCGACTCTATTACTTCCTGTGTAGAGAAGGTGATCAAAAGGCATAGAAGTAAATTCTGCGCCTACTTCTGGGCCTCCAAGAAAAACTGCAAATTCAGATTTATCAAAATACTTTTCTACTGCCTCCTTCATTACCTGCGATGTATGGGGTGTAAATTCTGATGGCTTAGCCATAATTTTATTTCCAGCAGCAAGGATAGAAGCAGCTGGATAGAAAACCATGCCAACAGGGAAGTTCCATGGAGCGATAATTCCAACACTACCCAATGGCATAGGCTTCATAATTGTTTTTGCCCCCATGAGTCCTGTTCCAAATGATGGTGTTCTTTTTGATGGTTTCATCCATTTTTTTAGATTTTTCAAAGTAAATGCAAAATTTCTAATGCTCTGATCAATTTCAGACGTTCTTATTTCGTGATGAGATCTGTTCTTATAATCTTGGTTTAGGGCTTCAATAATTTGATCGTCATGGGTCTCGATAAGCGCCATACATCTCTTGAGGCTATCTACTCTTTGATTATATGTAGGCGGCCCATCTTTTATAAAAGCTTTTTTTTGCAAGTCTAAAGTTTCTTTCATCATAATTTTTTCACCATACCTTCTATACATTTTACCCAATTATCATCCGAATTGAGAGATGGTACATAATCTAGTTTTTGACCACCCTTTTCAATAAATAGTTCCTCATATTCAACTCCTATTTCGAATATTGTTTCTAAGCAATCGCCAGTAAAAGAAGGAGATACAACCAATATATTCTTAATCCCATGATCAGCAAAGTCCTCTATAACTTTATCAGAAAATGGCTTAACCCAATTTGAGCTTAATCTAGATTGAAATGCAGTAATAGCCTTCTCCTTATCAATATCTAATTTATTTAGTAATAGTTTCGTTGTTTCATAACAAGCAGCTTTATAGCAATGATGATTATCTCCACTTACACCATTCTCACAATTTCTATCATCACACTTACCTGTTTTGTATGTATCGTCCAATTGACTCATTGGCAAACCGTGATAACTAAACACAATCTTGTCATAAGAGTCTAAATCGAATTTAAGAATGTTTTCTTTGAAAGCTTCGAGAAAATCTTCATTATCATAAAACTGACTTACAGTTTTTATGGACGGAATAACATTCCATTTTGATATCTTTTTTAATGCATAGTCTAAGAAAGAGCCATTTGCTGCCGAAGAGTATTGTGGAAAGACAGGTATCAAGATAATCTCTTCATACCCCTTCTTTTCGAAACTTGCCAACCTATTATCAAGTGAGGGATTCTTATACCGCATAGCATATTCCACATCATAAGAATCTTGTAAAGCATATCTAACTTTCTTAGTAAGATCTTCCATATGAAATTTCAAAGGAGATCCTCGCTCGGTCCATAATTCTTTATAACTCTTGGATGATGAAAATGTTCTGGTAGGAACGATGATCAAATTAACAAGAAGAAATCTTAAAAAAGATGGCAAGGAACTAAGCACTCTCCCATCACCAAGAAATTGACTTAGATAACTAGCAACATCAAACCATGATGGGCTATCAGGAGTACCAAGACTAATCAATAGAACTGCTTTTTTGTTCTTGCTCATAAGTAAAATTTATTGCTAAAGTTTTTTGATACCAACAAGATCTTTTACTTTCGCAATAAGAGCTTGAGTATGATTTCTTACTTCTTTAGCATTGGTTTGTAGAATCTCTTCTGTATCAGATTTCTGCGCCTCTAACTCTAGATATTTGGCTCTAATAGGCTTAATCAAGTCATTTAAATCACTAAATACAATATTCTTTGCATCGCCCCAACTAATGCCATCTTCATATTTATGCTTCATATCTTCTATTTGGCTATCAGTGGCAAAGGAGCTATATATTGAGAACAGAGTGTTATTTTTCCAATCTTTCTTTTCACCTGGCTCCTGAGAGTTTGTAACTATTGTCATAATTGATTTTTTCAGATCCTTTTCAGTAGAAAGAATAGGAACAATATTGTTGTAACTTTTTGACATCTTTCTGCCATCTATGCCTAGAACAGTTTTTTCCTCGTTTATTACAGCTTCAGGTATATTGAATGCCTCGCCATATTTTCTATTAAATTTCTCAGCAATATCTCTTGCTATTTCAAGGTGTTGTTTCTGATCTTTGCCTACTGGAACATGTGTAGCATTTGGAGCCAAAATATCACAAGCCATTAATAATGGATAAGAGAAAAGACCCATTGATATCCCTTCATCAGTGTCTTTTTTACCACTTTCTTTATTAATGTCTATTGCAGCTTTGTATGCATGTGAGCGATTAAGGAGGCCTTTCTCAGCCACACAACTCAGAATCCAAGCTAATTCTGTTATTTCAGGCACATCAGACTGTCTATAGAAATAAGTTTTTTGAGGGTCTAGTCCTGACGCCATCCATGCTAGAGCGATGCCGTGTGTTAATTGATTTAGTTGCTCTGGATCTGAAACTTTTATAAGAGCATGCAAATCAGCAATAAACAAAAATGATTCACATTTTTCATCTAATAGCTCTAGAGATGGTTTAATTGCTCCTATATAATTTCCTAAGTGAGGATAGCCACTTGGAGTTATACCTGTTAAAATCCGTTTCATTCAAATAGTATTTGT
>MDTB01211005.1_pt1 | contig 13080 bp, 17 predicted proteins | sample 811161 | NCBI WGS metagenome assembly MDTB01 (sample SAMN05326650, study PRJNA326480) | marine metagenome | isolation source: seawater | place: Mediterranean Sea | collected 2009 | reverse complement strand
TATCGCGAGGGACTCTACCTTCATGAACGCTCCTGATGGATTTTCATTGCGAAACGTCTTAGATAGGTCATGAAAGTCATTGTTTTTGAGCCTGATATACGAAGCGGATATGTGTGAGTGCCTCCACAGGTGACTATGTCCGGACGACTGTTGCCCTCGGAAGATCCGATAGCAGAAAGCGTATTGGAGTGGACCATCATGAGAGACTCTAGAGACATAAGACAGCTCATGGTCTGGTTAGAGGAGTCGGAAGGGAGGAAAGAGAGGGCTATCTTCATGAGCAGGGCCTTGGATCTGATGGATGAGATCCAATATGCCTTAGGCAGGTTGGATGAACTGAGGTGAGGTCTTGCGTTCAGTTATACTGGCTGGAGGGAGGTCATCTAGGATGGGCACTGATAAGTGCCTCATCGAGGTGAATGGGGTGTCATGTATCCAGAGAGTTGCTATGACACTCGCAGAAGCCGGACTGGAGCCGATCAGAATTTCCGTTGCATCTCCCGAGCATATGGAGAGATACGGAGGGGTATTGGATTCCTCTCTCCAAGTTGAGTGGGTAGTTGATTCCAACCCATTTGCCGGTCCTATCGAAGCGATACTGGATGCATTATCGGATCCGTTCTGCAATGATCCGTTGCAGATAGCCCCTGTTGACGTTCCTTGGCTTGAGATGGAACTACTCATTGAACTAGAGGAGAAAATCGGTGATGCCAAAGTTGCTATGCCTGTTTGCTCTGGCAGAACTCATCCGTTGCTCGCCCTCGTTAGGCCTGAAATAGCTGATTTGATGAGAAGTAGCAGGAGGCCTCTTCGAGAGCAGTTCCATGGAATGGATCATATTCTGATAGAGGCAAGAGAGAAGGTGGTTAGAAACGTAAATCGGCCGAGTGATCTAGAGTGATATCCTTCCAGAGGATATGTCATCCAGCACCTTGGGATACAGGTCGTGCTCTGCTTGCTTAATCCTGTCCTTCAGTGTATCGATGGTGTCAGATTCGAGTACCGGAACCTCCCTCTGCTCGATAATGGGACCAGAGTCTATTCCTTCGTCCACGAAGTGTACTGTGCATCCCGACACTCTAACTCGTGCTTCCAGGGCGTCTCTCTGAGCATGGGTACCCGGGAAATCTGGAAGCAATGACGGATGAATGTTCAGTATCCGCCCCTTCCACTGTGAGACGAAAAAGGAAGTCAGAATTCTCATGTATCCACTGAGGACAATCAGTTCAATGTCCTTGGACTCGATGATTCTCATGATCTGTTCCTCGTGGACTCTCCTCCTCTCGTCGCCTCTGAGTTCTCGAGGAAGGGGGACGGAGACAGAATCTACTCCTGCACCCATGGCGTCCTTCAATCCTCCTGCTGACTCGGAGTCCGCAATTACCAGTGTCGTGACGTGTGCCCGATCTGCTTCCTGTTGGTGCCGAAGCAGGGCTCTGAGGCCCGAACCGCCTCCAGATATCATCACTGCCAGACGCAATGGCGAGTCTGGGGTGGCCTTCCTAGGCAATACATATTCGTCGCTCACACCACCCTGATGGTGGCCTTGTGTTTCAGGTTACTCATCGGGCGCCTCCCCGAGATTGACTTGGCATCTGATTTAAAGCTCCAGTCTCTAGCAGACACGAGCCGTATGGAAAGACTTGGCACTGTAGATGAGATAGTGGAGAGGTATTCGGTCTCCAGCAGTCCATCAAAAAGCAGGTTATACACCACTTTGGGGGGCCTCTTCGTAGTTTTCGCCATAATCGGGATTTGGATTCCTGGGTGGCCCACGGTATCTTGGGCTGTGCCCGCTGCTTACTTTTTCTCCATATCCAGTGAGAAGCTTTTCAGATGGACCCTTACAAATGACTACTTCGGACCGGCTATGTTTGAGTATTATGCCACTGGTAAGACTATTCCCAAGCATGCTAAGTATGGGGTCATCTCGATAATTGGAATCATGACTTCCCTATCTGTGTACTTCGTTTGGGCAGTATCGACCAGAGGAACAGGTAATATCAGTGACCCAACAACCTGGAATGGTGCCGATCCCGGGTTTGGAGCGGGTACAGTTCTAGTGGTTGGGATGATTGGTGTTTTGTACGTTGGTTTCAGAGTGCCTTCCCGTGATTAGTCATAATTTTGTTAAAACACGCTTTTATTACCTCAGGTCGAAGCCTTGGGTTATGGTTATGGAGTGCAACATTGATGCTAAAGGGAAGGCTTTCCGTCTCTTCGGAGGTGTTGCATCCATCGCGGGTGGCCTCTGTATCGCTGGTGTGGCCTACGTCGGAATTGTTGAGCTCCCATATCTCTGGTATGCATCTGCCGGTTTGCTGGCAGGCGGTTCTCTCGGAGTCTTCGAGGGATGGTCAGGATGGTGTGTGGCCAGGGCAATGGGAATTTGGACGCCCATTTGATTACTGATCAGCGTTCGATGGATCTAATCTTAGAATAATTTCAATTGGACAGTTCTATGGCGGAGAGCCATGCTACTGCCACTAGAGGGAGTGAAGGTCCTAGATCTATCCAGAATCCTAGCGGGCCCCCACGCCGCACAGACACTATCAGATATGGGCGCCCAAGTTACCAAGATTGAAGCTCCATGGGGCGATGATTCGAGAACATGGGGACCTCCATTTCAAGCAGGATTCGATGGAAAGAAGATTGCGTCCTACTTCCTGTCATGCAACCGTGGTAAGGACATACTATTTGCAAATATCAAGGAGGAGAGAGATAAGGTCCGGGCCCTGATCGAGGAGTCAGACGTGGTAATCGAGAATTTCAGGCCGGGGACATTCGACCGGCTACTCGGACCTGTAAGGAGAGATCTGATTGTGTGTAGCATATCGGGTTACGGACAGACTGGCCCCCGTAGGGATGAGCCTGCATTCGATCTTACTATGCAGGCCAGAAGTGGCATAATGTCAGTTACGGGTGAGGAAAGGGGGCCTCCAGCGAAGGTAGGGGTGGCTTGGATAGACGTGATGTCTGGTATGAATGCGGTTAGTTCGATACTGGCATGCCTACTTAGACGAGAGAAAACCGGGCATGGAGCTAGGATAGACATCTCGCTATGGGACACCGCTATGGCCTCACTGGTTAACCAGGGACATAACGCCCTAGTGGGGATGAAGACAAGTAGGATGGGGAGTAGGCATCCAAATCTGGTCCCGTACAGAGTCTTTCAGGTCAATGATGGTTGGTTTGCCATAGGTGTCGGGACTAGTGGGCAATGGGAGAAGCTGGTGGAAGCCCTGTCCCTTGACCCCCCCGAATCGTGGATTGACAATAGCGTCAGGATAGAGAACAGGGAACTGGTTGAGAGTATGGTGCATGATTCGATTAGGAGGCTCACAAGATCTGATTTGGAGGAACGTCTTGTCGGAGTTCCGTGTTCACCTGTCAACACGATAACAGAGGCCCTTGATGACGCTCAATCCCATTTCAGGGAGAATGTGATAGTTCACAGTGGAGTCCCCACTCTAGCCAGTCCGTTTAGGTTCATATCTATCTCGGAGTAGAAATGTTAGTACCGTGATTTTCCTAATGTAGGAACAGTCTGGTCCCTGTGAAGAGCATTGAGATGCCATGCTCATTAGCCGCATCTATTGACTCCTGATCTCTAACTGAGCCACCTGGTTGAACCACGCTTGCGACACCGATCTCGTTGGCTGAGTCTATTCCATCCCTGAATGGAAAGAAGGCATCTGATACCATCATCGATCCCCTCGCTCTGTTGCCCGCTCTCCTGGATGCGATCCTGACGGCCTCGACCCTGCTAGTCTGGCCCGGGCCCACTCCAACTGTAGCAAATCCAGAGGAGGTCTCGGAAACAAGGACGATGGCATTGGATTTGACCTCGGCCAATATCGCGCATCCAAATCTGGCTAGAGAGAGCTCTTGCTCTTCCATCTGTCTCTCAGTAACACACTTGGCATTATCCCATTCTACTGCAGGGGGTCCTTGCACCTGTGCTAGCCAGCCACCACTGATCTGTCGAAGGGAGAGATTTTCTGTTCTGGGGCCCATAGTTCTCAGAGTCAGCATTCTACGATTTTTCTTCGCGGATAGAATCTCAAGTGCCTCTGGGTGATACCCCGGTGCTATCAAGCACTCAAAGAAGTGCCCTCCAATCGCAGAGGCGGTCTCAGGCTGGACTTCCTTCGTGAATGCTATCACACAACCGAATGCACTCTCTGGATCGCTAGCCAGTGCGTTTGTCCATGCCTCTGCCTGGCTGGTATCGACCGCGGCACCACATGGATTGGTGTGCTTGATTACCACGCAACCATGCTCGTAATCCGAGCAGGTGTGGATTAGGTTCTGGGCGAGCCTCAGTGCACCATCTAGGTCGAGATAGTTGTTGTAAGAAAGTGGCTTGCCTCCGTGTTGCACGGCAGAGGCTAATCCCTCTGGCTCTCCCTCTGCAGGGTAGAATGATGCTGGTTGGTGGGGATTTTCGCCATATCTGAGTGGTGCGCCCATTTTCGAGGCAACGTGTATCCTCGAAGGGTTTTGGGCATTACTGAGTCTTCTCTCCAGTTCATTGGAGACTGCAGAGTCGTATGCGGCGGTTCCTTGGAACGACTCCAACGCAAGATTGGCCCTGGTTTGCAAATCAATTGCTGAAGGGTCGCCTCCTGCGGATCTAAGTTGCTGAATTATTCCATTGTACTGTGAGGGGGTGGTTAGTACGATGACGTCCTTGTGGTTCTTTGCGGCAGATCGGACCATGGTTGGGCCACCTATGTCAATCATCTCAATTAGTTCTGAGTCGGTAGCGGGAGGCACTCTGGCGGCCGTCTCAGCAAATGGGTAGAGGTTTACGCAGACTAGGTCAATCGGCCCATAGCCGAGCTCTTGGAGAGTATGCATGTCGTCTTCTCTATCTCTCCTGGCGAGAATCCCCCCGTGAAGTGCAGGGTGGAGAGTCTTCACCCTTCCATCGAATACTTCGGGATGGCCTGTAGTTTCGCTTACGTCGGTGACTGAGATGCCGGCAGCACGGAGTTTTCGGGCAGTTCCTCCTGTGGATAGAATCTCCCAATTCATGTCATGGAGGGCCTTGGAGAGTTCCTCTACTCCTTCCTTGTGCCAGACGCTGATCAACGCTCGGGGCTGTGCCATGGGCAGGCATGCGGGCACGCGACTTGAAGGATTCTATCTTCAGTCTCCTCTCGAAGATACTACCTGATCTATCCTGAGCATGCTTATCGCGGTCTCGGTGGATGTCTCGAGAGACTCGGATATTACTGATAGAGAGTGCCATACATCCTCTATCGGCGATACCGCTCCGTTCCTGTCTACCCCCATGGCTTGGTTTTCCTTCCTTGCTTCCGCCCGAAGCTCCAGAACCTTGTCCAAAGGACTCTGCCCCGCGTTCTCTGCCAGAACAGCTGGGATTGTCTCCATGGCTCTGGCAAACGCCTCCATGGCAATTCTCTCCCTTCCAGGTTCAGATTCCATCTCACTCCGAACGTGGTATGATACCCTTGAATGGGTGGAGCCCCCTCCTGGAAGCACTAGGTCGTCCTTAATCGCGAGGGATGTTGCCCTGAGAGAGTCATATATTCCCCTAATCGCCTCCTCGGTAGCCTCGTTACCATCCCCTCCCACCTCTATTGTTACCCGGGAAGGTTTTCGACACCCGCCAATTCTTATGATATCCTCAACCATGTCAGACGACTCGTTTCTCTCCCATGTTAACGACCCGCATTCCCCCAGATCACTGGGTGATGCATCAAGGATAGAGTCGATAATCAAGGATGAGGTGGCATCGGCGGAGTTCCTGAGTTCCGATTCGTCTAGCTGTGCTATCGCGAGTATTTCATTATCGGCCAGTATGTGAAGTATCTCGGTATCAATCTCCCCCCCGCATAGAATGACATCCGCGCCGGTGGCTAGAATTCTATTTGCTATATCCTCCTTCCTTGCTTGCTCCGCATTGACGAAAGAGTCTAGTTGCCCCGCAGATGATATTTTGATTTGCGCGTCTCTTGTCATCGACCTGATTTTGAGATCTCCTCCGATTATCGCTACCTTTGCGTCCTTGAGATTGTTTGGGAGATTGTCCATAGGCACTCTCCTTCTGAATGCTACCCCTCTGATCAAGGAGGAGTCACTCAGCGATCCCCTGCCGGACTTGAACATTGATACGTTCTCTGCGCCTGCTTCCTCGACATTCTCAGAAACAATGCCCAGTGATTCTACTACCAGTCCTGATAGAAGCTGAAGAGCGTTTTCTGCCCCCTTTCCTATCATGGCTGTCTCGGCCACATAGAGAAGGAGATCTTTGTTCAGTGGCGTGGCTATCTCATCTAGCATATTCAATGATACTTCCATTGATTTCCTGTACCCCTCAATGATCGTGAGAGGGTGGAGTCCCTTTCTCAAGAGGGTCTGAGCCTCCTGAAGCAGGGCACCGCAGAGAAGCATGGTTGTTGTTACGCCGTCACCACAGGCCTCCTCCTGCGACTGGCACATTGAGACTAGCATCTTAGCCGCTGGGTGTTTCACCAAGAGCTCCGAAACTATCTTTGCTCCGTCGTTGGTGACTGCTGTGTTTCCGTCTGTCTTGTAGAGCATCTTATCAAGGCCCATTGGCCCGAAGGTGGGCTTCAGAAGGTTGGCAAAAACCTCCGATGCTGCGATGAGCTTCTCCTGCACGTCTGTACCACTAGTGACGTTAGTCTGCTCCTTCACTATGACCACAGGGGGTTTGCCCGCTCCGTCACTCATGGCACGGCGAGCCACGGCGTCGCAATGAATCCTTTGAGTAGAAATATCATGATTTTCGGCACTGTGGATGAGAATATCTATCCGTTAGTGTCAACTGTTTAGCATATGAGTTGGAGGCCCCCATTATCTGCTTTGATGGCCTCAATGATTATTCTGATGGCCATAGGGCCAGCTTCTTCCGCCCAGATCGGAGTACTGCCTTCGATTGAGATTACGTGTGATGACCCGGATCCGATTGAGGTTTTGCCTGGAGCTGTTAGGTCAACTATTGTCTATTGCACGCTGGAGAACCCCTCTATCCATAGCGAGTCGGTAGAAATTGGCACGGGAAGCGAGGAGGGCGACTTCGAGTTCGCTGCTCCGGCATCGGTAACGATTGGTTCTGGCGAGGAGGCTGATATCCAAGTGGTGGTCAGAGCGACCGAGCTTCATCATGAGGGTTCATTCGACGTAAATATAACGGCCAAGGTAACACAGGCCAATGGGATTGACGTTGGAGCCTTTACCTCCGAAGAGGAGGCCGTTGTCAATGTGGAGGTGATGAGTTTCGGTGTGTGTGAAGTTATGATGGGGCAGGGCGGTGGGAGCATTGACGCAGGAGATCCTGTGGTTTTTGCCGCTTCATTCGTGTGCCAATCCAACACCGATTTCTCGATTGGATATAGTTTGATCATGATAGAGGAGGGGTCGATGTCATCTGCATGGACATCTGGGTTTGAGGACCAAAGCGCCCCGTGTGAGTTCCAGGTTCAAGCTGGAGGAGGGGGGGGCAACTGCCAGTTTCAGGTTTCCACCCCCTCTAACCTCGCTAGTGCATGGAACGGGTGCATTGTTCTGATAGACAATGATGGCGATGGCGATGGTGTGGGGTCGGTTGCCCCATCGTCCTGCTCGTCTGATACTCCCTCACTCAGTGTGAATGTAGACCCTCAGGGACTATCCCTAGGGGCGATTGGGCTGGATGGAAATAGCTCACTAACAGATCTAGCTATGGAAAACAAAGAGGTTGTCGGAGGGATCCTTGGTGGATTGATACTGCTCGTTTCGTTGGTGGCCGTACTAAGGAGGAGGTCGGGAGGAGATGCCGATTGGGACGAGGACTAGTCATTCGAGGACATTTATCATCCATAGAGCCGAAAGCGCCCCTGTAATCCCTAGTACCATCGACATGGTCCCTGGGAAACCCAAGCTTCCGGTGTAGAAGACGTACTGCAACCCTGTCATCAAGACGACTGCTGTCGCCTGAGAGAAGTGTTCTCTGCCATACCCGGACTCGTTGACTATGTGATCCCTGTTCCTGATTGATAGCACGATTAGGGCCACCATGGAAAGAACGATCGCATGGCCCATTAGCCATCCTCCTGAAGAGCCAAAAACGTCTACCAGCGAGTCTTGAAAGTCACCTAGTAACACGGAAGCGACATTCACCATGCCTTCTTGGAGGAGCAGGGCACTATTCAATCAAACGGAAGTGGCTAGTCCTAGCCTGCTATTGACTCTAGCACCTCTAAGGTTTCGCTGATCATTCTATGCTTGTCGAATCTGCGTTCTGCGGTGGCTCTAGCGGCCTCAGATATTGCATGTCTCTCGACGGGGTCGCTCTCAAGTCTATGAATCGCCTCAATCAGCTCGGAAAGATCGCCCGGCTTAATGAAGAGCCCGTCACTGCCATGAGTAATGACATCAGAGTTTCCGCCGATGTCAGAGGAGATGGTAGGAATGCCGTGGGACATGGCTTCCAAGAGAGCCAACGGCAATCCCTCGTACCTCGTTGTAGGAATCAGGTAGACGTCGGCTGACGAGTATATCCTCGACAGCTCGTCGTCTTCCACCCTACCATGGAACGTAACCCTATCATCGACGTTTAGATGGGTGGAGATTGCCTTCAAGTCTTCAAAATAGGGGCCTGTTCCAACTATGTCTAGATGAAGAGGGACGTCTTGCATCTTAGAGACTGCCCTGATTGCTGTCTGGAATCCCTTCTGCTTGTCTGCTCTTCCTGTGCAAAGAAGCCTCAACTTGTCACTAGATGCCCTCCTCTTAGGCGGGTCGGGTAGGGTTATCCCGTTCTCAATGACCCGTACCTTCCCATTGGAATATGCTGAGAAGTCCCTCTTAAGGGTGGGAGATACTAGAATGATGGATCTGGATGCCTTCCTCATCGGAATCTCCCAGAGAATGCACCTTCTGATCAGATGCATTGGAGTCAGAAGGAGCCAGTGCCAGTATCTAGGCCTCATGTCGGCGGCGGATAAGAATGAGAGTAGCTCTGTCCTCAGAGAGCCGTGACATACTACAGCCATTGGTATTGCGTTCTTTCGAGCCCACCGGATAATTCCCTTAGCTGCGAACTCGTTGCTGTGAATCACATCAATGGGGGCCTCGGCATGCAACTCGCGGACGACGGAAAGAGATTCCTTGAACCATGATTTCGACAGTTTCATGGGAGTGGATGGCGAGAGGAACCTAATCGTGAACCCGTTCTTCTCCTCCTTTTCTACAGCGTCGTGGCGAGAGGTAGTGAGTACCGTTACCCTGTGCCCTGCCTTCACAAATCCCTCGCAGAGATCCTCACACTGCCTCTCAAAGCCCCCAAAACCATGGGAGAGTGTTGAGCGTGATAGAACCAGAATGTGCATTTTATCAAGCGTTTGGAGGGTCTGCGAGTTATAGGGGTATTCTAGTCTCGTACGAGGGAAAGTGGTCAAGCTGAATATCCGTGCCTTGCTAGAATGTCAGAATTACTGGAGGAGAATTCGTTGAGTTCGGGATCCCCGCGGTATGCAAAGGCCCTGGATGGGTCAATCATGCCCTCTATGGATGATATCATTTGGGAGTCTGATTCGATGGAAAGGTACTCGTATAACTTGGTTAAGGACTCCTTCGGATCACCGAGGATGTCTTCATACCTGACAGAGTGCTTATCCTCGATGTTGCTCAGTATGCCCTTCTCCATCTCGACTTGCTCAGACCAGAACCCCAGCGCGCCCTCCATTGTGGATGACCTCTGTCCTCTCATAATGGGTGACTTACTGGACCGCCATGAGTATGTTGGAAGCCATTTCCTGAATCTACTCACATCTCCCTCCCAGTGACTTGAGTTTCTAGTCTTGAGGCTGGACGCCACATCGACACCGTGTCTTGTAACATGGACTATCTTCATGTTAGGCCAAATCGATTTCCAAACTGGAAGCGTCGGGCCGTTTCTAGGGTCCTTCCAGCCCCACATGCCCTCCATGTCGAAGACTCCTTTCTTCAGGTATTTGCCAGAGTATGCCTTGCTGCCTCTGCTTGAGAGTCTCTTGGAGACATATTCGTTGACCGCTTCCATGGCTTGCTCGTGCTCTGTGAGCTCTGATAGGATGGCTGGTCGCTCCCAGCTAGCCCCAGCGTTCTCGTATATCCACTCGTTTAGGCCGATGAAGAAGAGGGATTCGTGGTCGCCCTGCAAATCCTTGCCCATCATGACCCCGGATTGATCGAGTATCCTGGAGACTAGGCTGGTCCCGCTACGGTGCATGCCCACTACGACCACTGGACTGTTCACGATGTGTGCGTGAGGGTTGTGTGTTAAGTCCTAACTGGAGGTTTTGCCGAGAATAGTCCTAAGTGACTGGAATAGCGTCTCTATCTGATGTGTATCATTGTCGATGTGGGGAGATACCCTGATCATACCTGATCTGTCGGTTACTAGGATGCCGAACTCATCCTGCAGGCGCCTGACTATCTGTGAGCTGTCTTCCCCATCGGGTGTACGGATACTCACTATCGCGCTCCTCTGATCCGCATCGGTGGGGGAGACCACTTCGAGCCCCATGCTCGTAGCTCCCTCAATGACGGCGTCTGCGAGCCTAATGTCGTGTGCCCAAATCTCGTCCTGTCCAATGTCTACCATCTCCTCGATGGAAATTGCCAGACCCTGTAGTGCCCCGAAGTGTAGTGTGGTGAACTCAAATCTGCTGGCATCCTCTGGCAGGACCATCCTATCGGATTTCATGTCCCAGATATCCTCGTGGCTCCGGAATCCCACCATTCCGGGAACAAGCTTCTTTGCCCGGGGCGACAGGTATCCCACTGCTGCCCCATAAGTCCCTCTGAGCCACTTGTAACCTGAGGCGACGATGACGTCTGCACCGGAGTCCGGTCCGTGTATCGGGACCATTCCCATAGATTGGGTTGCATCGACCATTAGCATGGCACCGACGGATCGCGCGGCTTCGGAGAACCTTCTCAGGTCATACCTCTGCCCGTTGGCGTACTCGACATGTGAGATGACAACAACTGCAGTATTCTCGTCTATCAGCGATAATATGTCTTCTGGGTCTGTGTAGTGGTTTTCGTCGTAAGGCGCCAGGCGTATCTCGACGCCTGTGCTCTGGGAGACTCTGGTCCACGGGTATACTGTGGATGGGAAGGCGGCGCGTGAGGAGACGACGTTCTCTCCCTTGGAAGGCATCGCCCCCCATGCCACCGAACACATCAGGGCTGTAGCGCTCGAGGCACAGCAAATGTCAGAAACATCACAGGAGAGAAGCTTGGAGGAGGCCTCCCTAAGTGGCATCATCCCATGCTTCTCCGCATCCGCATCGAATTCGGCGGCCCCCCCTCTTGCCAGTGAGTCGGCCCATTCCGTGGCGATCCTGTGTGCCGCTGGTGATGTCGTAGCGACATTGGCATACGATAGATTCGTCCACTGGCGTTGCATGGCAACCTCGGGGCGGGGTTTGAGCTATTCAATCCAAGGCACCGATGGGGCCTTATGCGTGTATGGATGCGTTTGTCCGTGGAAAGAGAGAGGCGCGCCGCGCTGGCCATCTTTGGGATTTCGTTCCTATGGGGGATGACGTTCATTTGGATGAAGCAGGGAATTGAGGCAGCCGAAGTGGCGTCTCCAGACCTAGATGCTAATTGGGTGGCTGTCCTTTTCTTCTCAGCGCGCTTTGTGATTGCCACTGCGCTGACACTAGCCATATTACCCAAGGCGCGCACTGGCCTTAGAAACCCGGATGCTGTAAAGGGAGGGATGTGGCTTGGATTGATTCTCTCGGCAGGATACCTCAGCCAGAACGTAGGAATAACTACCGTTACCCCTGGAGTCTCCGCTTTCCTGACTAGCCTATATGTCGTCTTCACCGCACTGATCGCCATATCGTTGGGCAGGCAGAGCATAACTAGATCCACAGTAATTGGAGTCCTCCTAGCCACCTTCGGTGCCGGATGGATTGGTGGGCCACCGCAGGTTTCTCTTGGATTCGGGGAGTTCCTGACAATCTTCAGCGCATACATGTTCGGAGCTCACATAATAGCGACTGACAGGGTAACCAAGGAGAATGACCCGATCGAGGTAACTGGCGCCATGATGATCACGATTATGCTGATCGGAGCGGTGATGCTCCTGGCACTACCCGTCAGGGAGGAGGGGCTGGCGGTGTTTTCCGACTTCCAAGACGTGCTAATGAGTCGGGACTTCTTCCTTCCCCTGTTCTTGTGTGCCGCTCTTGGATCCCTCGTGGCACTGCTAGTGCTGAATGTTTTCCAGAGGGACCTTCCTCCAATAAGAGCGGCCATAATATACGCATTCGAGCCAGTCTGGGCAGGTATTGCCAGTCTGACGCTGGGATATGATGAGATCGGATTCTGGTTCTTCATCGGCGCTGGAGCGCTTCTTATAGGAAACCTGGTAGTGGAGCTGGAGGGACTGACCGCCCTCAGGGAGGAGGAGTAGCGTGCAGGGGGCTATTCACTCGATCAACGTAAGTGGCTCTGGGGGGGTTCCCAAGAAGTCCGTAAGGGCGGCGATAGTCAGATTCGAGGGCCTGGAGGGGGACTACAACAGATTCAGGACTGAGAGGAAATCAGGGGATCCTGGCAGAGCGGTTTGCATCTTCTCTCTCGAGAGGATCAGAGAGCTCCGGAGCGAAGGCCACCCGATTGATGTCGGAACGGCCGGTGAGAACCTGACGATCGAGGGGCTCGACTGGCCATCCCTTAGGGTTGGTATGACGCTGAGGGTTGGGGGCGTCTCCATAAGGCTCAGCGAGCCTTGCGCCCCCTGTAGCAAGATAGGGGGGTCCTTCCAAGGGGAGGACTTCTCCAGAGTGGACCATCAAAAACGGGAGGGGTGGTCAAGGTGGTCCGCATCCGTGGTGGAAGAGGGGTCAGTGTCAGTGGGTGACTCAGTACACCTGATAGATTCTCAATAGTCATCACACTATGGCTTCCGAGATTGTGAAATACAGAGTGCGTGTCCTCCGGCTACAAGCAGAGGTACCCGAGTGGTCAAAGGGGCTGGGATGAGGTCCCAGTGCGTAGTGCTTCGCAGGTTCAAATCCTGTCCTCTGCACCATCTTTCTC
>MDTB01105760.1_pt1 | contig 13080 bp, 11 predicted proteins | sample 811161 | NCBI WGS metagenome assembly MDTB01 (sample SAMN05326650, study PRJNA326480) | marine metagenome | isolation source: seawater | place: Mediterranean Sea | collected 2009 | reverse complement strand
AAACAGGATCAAACAGGACGTACAGTTTTGGTGGATAAGGCGTAAACTTGTACGCTCGCCCAAAAAGCCTCATGCGGAAGCAAACTATGTCAGAAGATTCAATCACAGCAGTTACCTACCCCGGGCAAGTTCTAGCGAACGCCCGTGAGGTGAATGAGCTGACTCTGGAAGACATTGCTAGTCGCTTGAACCTCCCGGTACGCACCGTGCGCGCGGTCGAGACAAACAATCAAGACGCACTCCCAGAAGCGGTGTATGTCTTCGGCTATATTCGCGCCTATGCGAAAATTCTGGGCCTCGAGCCCCAGCCACTAGTTGATTCGTATGCCATTTTAACCGAGGGTGAGCGAGGCACGGAACCCAGCCTCGCTTCACCGAGTCCTCAGCCGGTTCAGTCTGCATTTGCCTTGTCGCTGTTGCAATGGGGCTGGCTGCTGCTCGGTGTTGTAGTCTTTTTGGGCTTGGTTTACGCGACCTCCACCTCCGAGTTATTCGGCGACGCCAACGAGACAGCCGAGCCGAGCCGAGCGGAGCGATCAATGGCGGCGACGGAAAAGGTCAGCAGCAGCACCCAAGCAACAGATGAAGTCGAGGCAGGCCCGTCTGCCAGCGAGTCAGCTACGGCGGCTTCGAACGACAGTTTAGAAGTAGAGCGTGCTGACAGCGCTGAGGCTTCTGGCGCTGAGATGGCGGCGTCAGTAGCCGGTATGTTGAGCCAAAGCGAGACTCCCTCGGCGGTGACGGAGCCCGTCGACTTAACGTTGACAATTGCGACGGAAGGCACACCTGCGCCGGGTGAGCAGAGCGGCTTACCGGTGACCCTTGCTCTTGCGGCCGCAGAAACCACAGCCGAGACATCCGACTTCCTAGGGGCAGATCGGGATCAGTCAGCGCGTTCTGGTTCAGCAGCAGAATCTACACAGGCGGAGTTCGCACTTATCAGCTACGAGCCAGGTCTGCCGCGACGGTTGACGGAATTTGGTGAAGAGCAACTTAAGCTTTCCTTTTCGGAAGACTGCTGGTTTGAAATCATGGACGAGGACGGCACCATTTTGTTTGCTGACCTTGGGCGTGGCGGTCAAGCGCGTGAATTCGTTGGCATGGGACCGTTTCGCATTAAATTGGGTTTTGCTGCAGGGGCAGCTGTTGCTTTTAACGGTGACCCAATCGACCTTGCTCCATATACGCGCCGGAACATGGCGCGAGTTACGTTAGGAGATTAAGTCCGTGGTTAGAGCTGTTCGAGGCATGCGCGACCTGCTACCCGGTGAGGGCGCGCTGTGGGACAAAATCAGCGCGCAAATAGCAGCGATATTCACTGCCTATAGCTACGACCCAATCGCGTTACCACTGGTTGAATTCACCGAACTGTTTGCGCGCGGTGTTGGCGAAGCCACGGATATAGTCGAAAAGGAGATGTACACCCTTGCCGATCGCGATGGTGAATCGTTGGCGCTGCGCCCGGAAGGGACCGCTGGTTGCGTTCGCGCATTGCAGGAGCATGGACTGCTCTATAACCAGACACAGCGAGTGAGTTATGCGGGCCCGATGTTTCGTTACGAAAAACCGCAAAAGGGCCGCTATCGACAGTTTTATCAAATTGGTGCGGAAGCATTTGGTTTTGCCGGCCCCGACATTGACGCTGAACTGATTGCGCTTGGCTATAGCTGTTGGCGGCAGCTCGGCATAAACGATCTGGTGACGCTACAAATCAATTCGTTAGGCTCCAGCGAATCTCGCGCAGCCTATCGTAAAGCCTTGCTCACTTTTTTGTCGCCCCACGAAAGCGCCCTGGATGAAGACAGCCAGCGCCGCCTCAAGACTAACCCGCTGCGTATTCTCGACAGCAAAGATCCGGCCACCCAAAAGATCGTTGCTGATGCGCCAAAGATGATCGATTTTGTAGATACGCAAAGCCGGGAACATTTTGAAGGACTGCAGCTATTGCTTCGCGAGTTGCAGATCCCGTTTCAAGTTAACGACAAACTAGTGCGAGGCCTGGACTATTACACTCATACCGTTTTTGAGTGGGTCACCGAATCGTTAGGTTCGCAAGGTGCAGTGTGTGCCGGCGGTCGATACGACGGTTTGGTTGAGGTTTTGGGCGGTCGCGCTATGCCGGCCGCAGGTTTTGCGATCGGTTTGGACCGTGTGGTGCTGTTACATCAACTGGCCCATGCAGACGCCAGCACTGAGGCTTTGGCAGACGTCGCGATTTATGTGTGTTTTCCCGCTGAGGGGCAGGCTGGACAAGCATTGCAAACCGCGGCATGGCTGCGTGACCGGTTACCTGGATTGCGTATCCGCACCAACGCGGGTGGTGGCAATCTCGGCAAGCAGCTTAAAAGGGCCGATAAATGCGGGGCAACGTGGGCCGTTATTGTCGAAGAGCAAGCTGGCGTGGTCCTGAGCGAGGGATTTAGGGTTTCGTTAAAGCACTTGCGCGATCGAGACTTTGGCCAGGCGGAATACACTTTAGGCGAAGCGATTCAGCAAATGCGTGATAGCGATTAGCCTGGCTGAACTGCTTAGGCGGGAAACAGCCCCGTTGATAAAAGCGAACGTGCAAAGTCCGTCAAATGTGCCAGAATGCGGCCCGCATAAGACTCGCGCCAGGAATTGAGTGAAGTGCCGGTGAGAAGAACATCCTCGCGCAGCTCATCAGACGTGGCCGCACAAGAGCGCACAAGAGCGCACAAGAGAAAGGCGGGGTCGCGAGAACCAGACGGCTCAGCGCGAGTTTGGCAAGCGTAGAGCTTAAAACAATACATGATTGCAGGCTGATTCGGAGTCCTTACCAGTGGCTGAATTTTTGGAAGAAGAAGAGTTAATTGCACGCATTCGAGCGTGGCTGAAAGAGTATGGCCTTATGGTGGTCATAGGATTGGCGCTAGCCATCGCTATATTTGGTGGTTATCAATATTGGACAGCCTCTTCCCAGGAGGCGCGTCATGCCGGTTCTCAGCTCTATACTCAATATGTTGAAGGCGATGCAGATGAGCGCGCAGAAGTGCTAGCGCAAATTGCCGAAGAACAACCAGCGTCGACTTATCGCTCACTGATGATATTGAAAGAAGCGGAGCAGGCGGTTGCCGCTGGAGATCTAGGCGGTGCCCGAGGGCACCTGCTAGAAGCAAAAGAATATTCTGACTATGCACTGATGACCGATCTCATCACCCTCCGCTTAGCCAAGGTTGAGCTCGGCATGGGTAACGCCGAGCAAGCGCTAACCATTCTGAATGGGGTTAAGAGTGCGGGTTATCGAGCCGCTGCATTAGAGGTTAAGGGCGACATCCATATCAGCCGCGGTGAAATTGAGGGCGCGCACTTAGCCTATCAAGAAGCCAAAAAGAACCTGCGTGAGGGTGAGCGTCGACCGCTCCTGGATCTTAAAGTGGAAAACACGGCACCCTTTAAGGGCGAGTACGTTGCCATTCCCAAGACTTTGAGCGATACGTTAAACGAAGCGGCCGCAACACTTTCCGAAGAGTCAGAAGCGCCAGCTGCCGATGAATCCACTGCCCAAGCCGAACCTACCGCGGCAGCAAGCGAGGCAACTAATGACTAGAACGATGCAGACACCCGCCGCTTTCGGGCTGCTGGTATTTACGTTGCTGATGGGCGGCTGTAGCTGGTTCTCTTGGATCCCGGGTATTGAGGACGATTCGTCTAAAAAGAAAGAATCAGACAAGCCCGCCAAATTGGTCAAGTTTGATGCTGAAGTGCAACTGCGCCGCCAGTGGCAGGTGAAAGTCGGTCAAGGCCTTGGCAAGAAATACCTACGTTTTCGGCCGGTAATCGTCGCGGATCAGATTTTTGCGGCAGATGGTTACGGCAGCGTCTTCGCGATAGATCGTTTCAATGGGGACGTCGCCTGGCGTACCCAATTCGACAAAGTTGAAGAGGGCGGCTTCAATCCACTGGGGTTTATGGATCGTCGCGATCCGTCCTTTGTTACTGGCGCGCTGGGCGCTGGTGAAGGCCTTCTCGCTATTGGCACTAGCCGTGGCGAAGTGGTTGCGCTTTCCGTTGCGGATGGCAGCGAAGTTTGGCGTAGCGTGGTCGGCGCCGAGGTCGGCGCACCGCCGACTGTAGGTCGCTCGATGGTATTTGTGCATTCTATTGATGGACGCATTACCGCGCTGAGTAGCGATGACGGCAGCGTGGCGTGGACTTATGATAATCCGGTGCCTCTGTTGACCCTCCGCGGAACAGCCGCGCCGGTTTACTCTCAGGACGTTGTTTACGTCGGCTTTGCCAGCGGCAAGATCACCGCGCTGCGCGCAGAGAATGGCGAGCCATTATGGGAACAGCGCATTATGTTGCCGGAAGGTCGGTCCGAGCTTGAGCGCATAGTCGATGTTGATGCCAGTCCTTTGGTTCTAGGTTCAACGATTTATGCAGTGGCTTATCAAGGCCGCGTCCTAGGGCTGGCTCGCCGGGATGGTCGCCCACTCTGGGAGCAGGAATTGTCCAGCTACTTGGATCTAACCGTCGGCTACGGTCAAATTTACGCGGTTGGCTCTGACGATTCGGTTACTGCGGTTGATCAAGAGACCGGCGAAGTAAGCTGGACACAGGATATTTTTAAGCGTCGCGGCATGAGCACGCCGTTGGCGTTTTCTAACTACGTTGCGGTGGGCGATAGCGAAGGCTATTTACACCTGCTAGCGCAACGCGATGGTCGCATGGTTGGGCGTACTCGCGTCGATAGCAAAGGCATCAACGCTAAGATGATCGTCGCTGACGGAACCCTTTACGTGCTCAACAACACGGGGCGTCTCGCCGCTTATAAAGTCAATCTAGACTAAGCTATGGGCGCTACAGTCGCCTTAGTCGGCCGCCCCAACGTGGGCAAGTCCACCCTCTTTAATCGGCTCACCAGAAGTCGCGACGCGCTGGTTGCAAATGTGCCCGGCCTGACTCGAGATCGACGTTACGGTCGTATAGAACTCGATGAGCACATCGTCACCCTCGTCGACACCGGCGGAATTTTTGGTGAGCACGAACTGGCCGACGTGTTGACTAATCAAACACAGCAAGCGCTAACCGATGCAGACCTGGCTTTGCTTATGCTGGATGGCCGCGCAGGCATTACCGCAGCGGATCAAGACGTGGTCACCTATCTGCGGCAGAACAATATTCCCTTTCTTCCAGTAGTAAACAAGATCGATGGGGTTGCCGAAGACCAAATCGTTGCGGATGTAGCGGTGTTTGGCTTTGCCGAGCATGTGATGATATCTGCCACCCATAGCCGCGGTTTGCGCACCTTACGAGATAAGTTATTGGCCCGCTTAGAGGGACTGTTTGTTGATTTGGCGCAGCCTGCCGATACGAAATCGGACGCCGCAGCGGGGATTCATGTTGCCGTTGTCGGCCGGCCCAACGTGGGCAAATCGACGTTGGTTAATCGGTTGCTTGGCGAAGAGCGCCAAGTGGTATTTGACATGCCGGGTACCACTAAAGACGCCATAGATATTCCGTTTACGAAAGATGGCCAGGATTATGTGTTGATCGACACCGCCGGTGTTCGTCGCAAAGGTAAGGTTGACGAAATAACTGAAAAGTTTTCGGTGGTCAAAGCCTTGCAAGCGATGGAGCGCGCAGCAGTCGTGATATTGGTACTGGATGGATCAGAAGGCATTGTCGAACAGGATTTGCATGTACTGCAATATGCCTTGGAAGCCGGCGCCGGCATGGTGGTTGCGGTGAACAAGTGGGACGGGCTGGAGACCGAGCGGCGCGAGCGCGTCAAAACTGTTTTGAATCGGCGCCTGAATTTTATTCCCTGGGTACCTTTGCAGACTATTTCAGCACTGCACGGGTCCGGGGTGGGCAATCTCTTAAAACGCGTGAAGCGTGTTTATGATGTGGGCCGCTTCGATTACTCGACCTCGCTGCTGACTCGCCTGGTTCGCAACATGGTGGCCGCCCATCCAGCGCCCTCAGTGCGCGGCCGGCCGATCAAAGTGAAAGTAGCGACCAGAGCAGGCGGACATCCACCGAGGATCGTTGTACATGGCAACCAGTTAAATGCGATGCCCGCTAGCTATCGCCGTTATCTTGAAAACGGGTTTCGCGAAGCGCTCGATTTGATCGGAAATCCCGTGCGGTTAGAACTGCGTGAATCTGAAAACCCCTATGCCGGAAAGTCTAACGTGTTGACTAAGCGACAGGTAGATCGTCGCAAGCGCCTGATTCAAAATCGTAAAGACAGGCAGAAACGTAAGCGTCGTTAAGGCAAGTAACCTGCGGCAGCCGAGTAGCGCGTGTCCCGTTCTTTCCATTCTCAATTGGTTTATTCATAACCGATTAAGGCTACGTCTTGTCTCTAATGCAATGGTTTAGCCGGACGGTTCAAGCGAAGCCAAAATACGCTGCATAACTGTTGGATCCACGCGGGTACCATTTAGGCTAACCGACCAGTGCAGATGCGGCCCCGTCACGCGACCGGTCGCACCGACCAAGCCAAGCTCGTCACCCCGGGCCACAATTTGCCCTTCCGCCACGCTGATTTTGCTCATATGGCAGTACATGCTGATAAAGCCCTGGCCGTGATCCAGAAAGACAGCGTTACCGTTGTAATACAGATCATCCGCCATCACCACATTGCCCTTAATGGGAGCGGTAATTGGGGTGCCTGTGGGTGCCGCGATGTCTAGCCCAGAATGCGGGTTGCGGGCCTGGCCGTTAAAAAATCGGCGATGTCCAAACAAGCTGGTGGTGCGACCCTTAAGCGGGGTACCTAGGCCGCCCGCTAAGCTAATCGGCGCGGTATAGCTTTCGTAGACGGCGCGCTGACGCACGCTCTCGCTGCGAATTCGCTTCAGTTGTGCCGGGTTCGGATTCACCATTTCTTTGTTTTTAAGAGTGATGTGCTGTTCTGTGTAGCGTTTATCGACAATGGTAAATGTGTGAGTTTGCCGTTTATCGCCTAACGTATAGCTTAACTTGGTAGGTCCGAGTGCCGCTTTTACCGACAGGCCAACGACGGCGTGTCCGTTATGAATGAGCACGGGCCGGTCTGCGTAACGCACATCATTTGCGCCGTCGGGCAGAGGCCATAAATAGACGCCGCCAGGAACATTTTGGGCGGCGTTTGCAAGATTTGAAACGCTGCAACCGAAAGCCATAAGTAGACTGGCAAAAGCGATCACACTTTTGCGTGCCAGCTTCTGAAGAAAAATTCCCGCCGATGTCGAGCCAGCTCGCAGGAATAAGAATATCCGCTTGCCCGGCGCCGGTCTGTGGGATTGCTGTGAGGTTCTAGGTCTGCATTGGCCTTTCAAAATGTTCTCCTTTAACTGCTCTTGCGAAAGAGGCTCGGGCGAAAGAGGCTCGGGTGAAACAGGTTTTGGCGAGAGATGGTCTGACGTAAAGTGTTTCAACATATCGATAATGGTAGCTAGTGGTTATAGGTTGGATGGGCTTGTTAAGGCTCGGCATCCGCAGCGCTCGCTGCGTTGGTCTCGATGGTTGCTAACGGCGTCGCGCCGGGTGGCAGCGGTTCGACTGCACTGACGGTGGCGCTTAAATTGCCGTCGGCGACGGTAATGCGCACCGAATCACCGCTGCTAACTTGGGTTACTGAACTGATCACTTGTGCGGTGGCGCCCGCTAAGCCATTTGCATCGGTGTTGTTGCGGACAATTGCGTAGCCACGGGTGAGGGTAGGCAACGGGCTAACTGATTCGAGCATACGCGCGGCATTGCTGAGCGCCGCGGCGTGACTGGTTAAATTACGTTGCAACCCTTGTTGCAGGCGGTTGCCGAGGCGTAGTAAATCGAGTTTGGCAGCAGTCAGACGCGCTTCCGGGCGTAAGCCTAGCAGCCGTTTTTGTAAGCCAATGGTTTTTTGCCGGTTGATCGAAAGCATCGTCTGCGCTGCGCGTTGCAAACGCATGGATAGCTCGTCTGAACGTTGCCAGGTTTGCTGAATACGGGTGCTTGGATGAACTAACTGTAGCTGTAAGTTGCGAAGCGTGAGTTCGTCAGCTCTCAGGCGAGCGCCGAGCGCCTGCGCCAGCTGGCGTTGGCGTGCGGCTAATTCGCTGCTCAAGGTCTGTGCCGCAGGCACCATCAGCTCTGCGGCAGCAGATGGTGTTGGTGCACGTAGGTCGGCGACAAAGTCAGTAATGGTGATGTCGATCTCATGACCAATGGCTGAGACGGTAGGTATCGTTGAGCTAGCTACCGCGCGCGTCACAGCCTCAGTGTTAAAGGCCCAGAGATCCTCCAGCGAGCCGCCGCCGCGCGTGATCAATAGCACGTCCGGGGCAATAGACTCGGCTTGGAGTAAGGCATTAAGCAATTGTGGCTCCGCCTCAGCGCCTTGTACTGCCGTGGGCAGCACCGTTACAGTCAATGCGGCAAACCGCCGTCGCCACACCGCCAACACGTCCTGCAGCGCTGCACCAGTAATAGAGGTGATTACCGCGATGTGTTTAGGATAGCGTGGCAACTCGCGTTTTGCGGCTTCGGCAAACAGTCCTTCTGCAGCGAGTTCGATCTTCAGGCGCTCAAATGCCTGACGTAGCGCGCCTTCGCCCGCAGGCTCCATTTGATCGACAATAATCTGAAAGTCGCCGCGTCCCTCGTAAAGGCTGACTCGTCCACGGATAAGCACCTGCTGGCCGTCAGCAGGTTGCATTTGCACGCGTGAGTTTTGGCGCACAAACATAGCGCAGCGAACTTGGGCATCGTTATCTTTAAGGGTGAAATACCAATGCCCAGAACGGGGCCGGGCGAAGTTCGATAGCTCGCCGGTCACCCACGCCACGTTGAAATGTTCTTCCACTACAAGGCGGGCGCGGCGGTTGAGCTGGGATACCGAAAAAACGGTGCGTTCGGCTGCAGCAGGCTGCTGGCTGATAGGTCTTCTCCGCAGAAATCAGCTGGAACGATAGCCGGTCTGTGGCACAAACTCACTCAAAATTTTACATCTGTGATAGGCATCGGTAGACTTTTCGTTTTGGGGGCTGCATATGCTGCGAATAGCCAACGAGGCACTCACCTTCGACGATGTCCTACTCTTGCCTGGACACTCGACCATCCTCCCTTCTGAAGCATCACTTAAATCTCGGGTCAGCCGAAATATTGCGCTGAATATACCGATGCTTTCTTCTGCCATGGACACCGTCACTGAATCGCGTTTGGCGATAACCATCGCACAGGAAGGCGGCATTGGCGTGGTCCATAAAAGCATGACCATTGAGGAACAGGCCCGCGAAGTGCGCGCCGTAAAGAAGTTTGAGTCGGGCATTATTCGAGATCCGATCACCATTCATCCTGAGGCAACTATCGAAGCCTTGTTTGAATTAACCACCGAGCACGGTATCTCCGGTGTGCCGGTTGTCGAAAATGGTCAATTGGTAGGAATAATCACCAGCCGGGATGTGCGCTTTGGCCAACAGCCGAATGCCAAAGTGAAGCAAATGATGACGCCTAAAGAGCGTTTGGTCACGGCGCGTGAAGGCAGCGATATGGAGCACATTCGCGGTCTTCTGCATGAGCATCGCATCGAGAAAGTGCTGTTGGTCAACGCCGCGTTCGAGCTGACCGGCATGGTCACCGTTAAAGACATGGTTAAATCCCAAGCTTTTCCACTGGCCTGTAAAGACGCTCTCGGTCAATTGCGAGTTGCCGCTAGCGTTGGCACCGGGGCGGACACTGATGACCGTGTAGCTGCCCTGATCGAAGCAGGGGTGGATCTGTTGGTGGTCGATACCGCACACGGACACAGCGAAGGTGTGCTGCAACGCGTCGCGATGATTAAACAGCGCTATGCAGACATCGACGTAGTGGGTGGCAATGTGGCGACAGAGGCAGGCGCTAAGGCGCTGATCGATGCTGGCGCGGATTCTATAAAGGTTGGTATCGGGCCAGGTTCAATTTGCACCACGCGAATTGTAGCTGGTGTTGGGGTGCCACAAATCACCGCTATTGCTGAGGCCTGCAAGGCCGCAGCAGCCCATAACATTCCGATTATTGCGGATGGTGGCGTTCGATACTCTGGCGACATCGCCAAAGCGATTGCCGCAGGCGCACATGCAGTAATGGTCGGCAGCCTGCTTGCGGGTACCGAAGAAGCGCCCGGTGAGGTAGAGCTCTACCAAGGGCGTGCCTATAAGTCGTATCGAGGCATGGGTTCGCTGGGTGCAATGGCACAGCGCAACGGTTCAAGTGATCGTTACTTTCAGGAACTGAACAGTCCAACGGGCGAAAAGCTTGTGCCGGAAGGCATAGAAGGGCGGGTGGCTTATCGCGGGCCGGTAAGTCCAATTGTGCATCAACTTATGGGGGGGCTTCGCGCGTCTATGGGTTACACCGGATCGGCCGATATCGACACCATGCGTAGTCAGCCGGAATTTATCCGCGTCAGCAGTGCCGGTATGGCGGAATCTCATGTGCACGACGTCGCAGTGACGAAAGAAGCACCCAATTACCCCATCAGTTAAGGCTTAAGCATTGGCAGAACATAGCAATATTCACGATCAGTGTTTGCTTATTGTCGACTTCGGTTCGCAATATACACAACTGATTGCCCGCCGCGTCCGCGAGTGCGGCGTGTATTGCGAAATCTACCCCTTTGATGTGGCACAAAGTCAGGTCGAAGCGCTCGGACCGGCTGGCGTTATTCTCTCCGGCGGGCCAGAAACAGTAACCGCTGGCAAAACGCCGAGAATCCCCGAATTTTTGTTGCAAAGTGGCTTACCCATGCTGGGCATATGTTATGGCATGCAGGCCATGGCGACCCAATTAGGCGGCCAAGTAGCCAGCTCGCGCACTCGCGAATTTGGGCACGCTGAGATCCAGCTAGAGACCAATAACGCACTGATCGACGCACTAGCGACAACAGCGGCTGGTCGATGCAACGTGTGGATGAGCCACGGTGACAAAGTCACCAAGCTGCCATCAGGATTTGATTGCAGCGCGAGTACACCGAGTGCACCCATTGCGGCAATGGCGGATCCCATAAGACATTTTTACGGCGTGCAATTTCATCCGGAAGTTACTCATACTGCCGGTGGCGAAGGCTTGCTCAAAGTGTTTGCGCAAGACATTTGCGGCTGCGCAGGCACATGGACTGCTGCGAATATAGTGGACGACGCCATTACAACTGTGCGCCAGCAGGTCGGCGACGACCACGTTATTCTCGGACTATCCGGCGGAGTCGACTCGTCAGTCGTCGCCGCGCTTTTATCCAGGGCGATAGGCGATCAGCTGACCTGTATCTTTGTCGATAACGGACTGCTGCGTAAAGGCGAATGCGCCGAAGTCGAGGCCGCTTTCGCTGATAGCAGGGTCAGCAATCAGCTACCTTTGAAAATCATTACGGTCGCCGCGGCGGACGAATTCATGAGTAATCTCGCGGACGAAGCCGACCCGGAAGCCAAACGTAAAATCATTGGCAGCACTTTTATCGATGTATTCGATCGCGAAGCCAGCAAGATCGATGGTGCAAAATGGTTGGCGCAAGGTACGATCTATCCAGACGTGATTGAATCTGCTGCCAGCAAATACGGTAAAGCGCATGTGATTAAGTCCCACCATAATGTGGGCGGGCTACCGGAGCGCATGTCGCTGCAACTCGTCGAGCCGCTAAGAGAACTGTTTAAAGACGAAGTGCGTAAAATCGGCCTGCATCTTGGATTACCCGAATCGTTGGTCTATCGACACCCGTTTCCAGGTCCGGGCCTGGGCGTGCGTATTTTGGGAGCCGTGCAAAAGTCATATGCCGATGTGCTGAGAGAGGCGGATGCCATCTTTATCGCAGAATTGCGCGCAGCCGATTTATACGACCAAGTCTCCCAGGCATTTGCGGTGTATCTGCCGGTCAAGTCCGTCGGTGTGGTAGGGGACGCGCGTCGTTATGAACATGTCATTGCGCTGCGAGCGGTGGAAACGATCGACTTCATGACCGCTCGCTGGGCGCATTTGCCATATGATTTTATTGAGCGTGTTTCGAATAGAATCATTAATGAAATCGAGGCAGTATCTCGTGTGGTGTATGATGTTTCCAGTAAGCCGCCTGCAACTATTGAGTGGGAGTAGTTTGCTGCTGTAAGCCATCGATCTAATTATAATAATAATAAATTAAAAAATTGGTTTCGCACCTAGAAACCAATTGTTGGTTTCCTTAGTCTGGTTCCGTGCAGCTACATAAACTGGTTTTTTCTAATAGAGGTTCTGCTATGCCTGATTATATCACCCAAGATTTTGAGTCAAAAGAACTGGAAATTTTAGACGCGATTAGCGTGTTAAAGAAACACGGAGCGAATATACCTTTATCAGAGGCGTGGCAAAAACAGGTTCAAGCTCGAACCTTGTTCGATGGTGACGATACGCTGTTTAAAGAATTGATAAAAAATACTGAAATATATTTTGAGTATGGGTGTGGGAAATCCACAGAGTTTGTTTACAAATATACTAAAGCGTCAATACATGCGGTAGACACTTCAATCGATTGGGTAAACAGGCTTAAAAGATTAGCAGTTGGCGAAGATTCGGAACGAGTAAATTTAAATTGGATAAATGTTGGTAAAGTTGGAGAGTGGGGAGTGCCAATATCATTCGAACGACGAGAAAACTTCAAAGTCTACGCGGAGTTGATGTGGCAAAAACAAATTGCCCCTGATTTAGTTTTGATAGATGGGAGGTTTAGAGTTTTTTGTTTCCTTACATCTGTCAATTTAGCTCCTGTTGGCACAAAGATATTATTCGATGATTATACAAATCGCCCGTTCTTCCATGTGGTGGAAGAATTTTGCGAAAAAATTGAGACATGTGGAAGGCAGGCATTATTTGAAGTTAGTCAGAGTGCTAAGGAAAAAGTCACGGATGAGATTGTGGCGTCATTCCAAAATGTCATTAATTGATCACCGTTTCTAATATCTTGCATGACGGATGCTGGTAAGCGCCCTAGCACTGATTTTCACTTTTCCCCAGCCCTAGTTGCACGGCATGGAAAAGATGGTGGTCTTGTTAAGCGGCACGTTTGGCAGATTCCACTGGTGTTAAATAGCCCAAGGCACTGTGTGGTCGGACATGGTTGTAGCGCTTTTGTCATTGCTTAATTTT
>MDTB01185241.1_pt1 | contig 13082 bp, 17 predicted proteins | sample 811161 | NCBI WGS metagenome assembly MDTB01 (sample SAMN05326650, study PRJNA326480) | marine metagenome | isolation source: seawater | place: Mediterranean Sea | collected 2009 | reverse complement strand
TCCTCTGAAAAATGCCCCACATACTCATATTGAATTAAGTGCAAATGAATGGAAGCATTCATACACTAGAGAAGAGGCTGCATTTCCAAATCAGTATTTAAAAGATAATAAATATTGGCCTCCTGTTTCTAGAGTAGATAACGTTTATGGAGATAGAAATTTAGTTTGTTCTTGTCCTAGCCTTGATGAATATAAGGATGAGGCTGCTTAAAAATAAATGAAAATTGCAGTAATTGGTTCAGGAATTTCAGGTTTATCCGCAGCATATAATTTATCCAAAAAATACAACGTTGATTTATTTGAAAAGAACGATCATTTTGGAGGCCACTCATATACTTATGATATAAAAGAAAATAATAGAAAAGTTCCAGTCGATCTTGGCTTTATTGTTTTTAATGAACTTACTTATCCAAATTTAATAAATTTTTTCAAAAAGTTAAAAGTCCCATATGAAAAAAGCGATATGTCTTTTTCAGTTTCAGTTAAAGATTCAACAATAGAGTATGGAGGAAAAGGTTTTAATGCTCTTTTTGCTAGAAAAAACAATTTATTTAATTTCAATTTTATAAAAATGATTTATGAGATAGTATCTTTCTACAAAATAGCACCAATTCTACTTAAAAAAGATTTAAATAATATAACCTTAGGAAATTATTTAGATAGTTCTAAACTTTCAAAATATTTTGTAAATTACCATATCATTCCTATGGTTGCCGCTATTTGGTCAATGCCTTTTTCAAAAGCAAGAGATATACCTTTAGAGTTATTTTTGAATTTTTTTAACAACCATGGCTTATTTAAACTAAAGAACAGGCCTCAATGGTATACTGTTACTAACAGAAGCAGAACATATGTTTCAAAAGTTTTAGAAAAAATTAACGGAGATTACTTTAAAAATTATAAAATTAAAAAAATTTCAAGAAGCGAACATAATGTAAGACTTTTTTTTGACTCATCAGTAGATTATCGAGATTATGATCATGTTATATTATCATGTCATGCAGATGAGAGCCTAAAACTTATTGATAAACCAACTCGAGATGAAGAAGAGATTCTTAAAGAATTTACATATATTAGTAATACAGCTTATCTACATACGGATACAAATTTAATGCCGAATAAAAAAAATGCTTGGTCAAGTTGGAATTCATTATCTAAAAAAGATTTAACAAAAACCTGCGTCACTTATTGGCTTAACAAACTTCAAAATTTAGAAACGAAAGAAAATTATTTTTTAACTATAAATCCAATTTGTGATGTTGAAAAAAGTAAAATTATAAAAAAGATAAATTTTACCCATCCATATTTAAATATCAAAAGTTTCCAAATGCAGAAACGATTAAATACTTTACAGGGGAAGAAAAGGATATGGTTTTCTGGAAGTTATTTTGGTTACGGTTTTCATGAAGATGGATTAAATTCTTCTTTAGAAATGTTAAAACAATTTGAGGGTAAAGATGGAGACTTGCATATACAAGGGTATAGTTACGCATCGAAGATTTAAACCAAAAAGACACTTTTTTTCTTATAAAACTTTTTCTGTTTTCTTCGATTTAGACGAACTAAAAGATCTAGAAAAAAATATTTTAATATTTTCTCTGAACAGATTCAATTTATTTAGTTTTTATAATAAAGATCACGGGGACAGAGATGGTGCCGACTTAAAAGAATGGGTCAAAAGTACTTTAAAAAATTTTGATATAAATTCTAAAATCTCAAAAATAAAACTTCTTTGCTTTCCTAGAATTTTTGGTTATGTGTTTAATCCTTTAAGTATTTTTTACTGTTACAATGATAATAGTGAATTAAAAGCAATTCTTTACGAAGTCAAAAATACTTTTAATGAACAACATACATATGTTTTTCCCGTAGAAAAAAGTTCTAAAATTATTACACAAAATTGTAATAAAAGATTTTATGTATCGCCATTTATGGAAATGGAAACAGCTTACAACTTTAGATTGGTAGAGCCAACTCAAACGCTTAGCATATTTATTAAACAGACGGATGAAGAGGGCATAATACTATCCGCATGCCAGATAGGTAGAAGAGAAAACATATCCACAAAGCAATTGATAATTAATTTCTTCAAACACCCCATGATGACTATTAAAATTATTATGGCGATACATTTTGAAGCATTAAGACTATGGAAAAAAGGAGTTAAATTAGTAAAGAAAAAAACAAAAATAAAAAATAATTTGTCTTTAGAAAAATGATTTTAAATCCATATAAAATTTCAGAAAACTTTGTTTTAAAAAAACTAAAATATATTAGAAATGGGAATTTAAATTTAAATAATCACGATGGAAAATTTTATAATTTCGGAGATATAAATAGCAATTTAAAAACTAAGATTAAAATTAATAACCCTAAATTTTATTTTGATATAGTTAGAGGTGGAAGCTCAGCTTTGGCAGAATGCTATATTAAAAATGATTTCGAAACTTCAAATTTACCCTCACTTATAGAACTTACTGCAAAAAATATTGATATTACGTATAAGTTTTCTGGTATATTGAATATATCAGCAATAAAAAATATTTTTAGAAAGTTCTTCCTATCAAACACTAAAAGAAAAAGTGAAGAATATATTTCTAAACACTATGATCTTGGTAACGAGTTTTTTTCAGCTTGGCTCGATAAAACCTTAACATATTCATGTGGAATTTTTGAAAAACCTGAGCAAGGACTAGAAAGTGCTCAAATTAATAAATACAATAAACTTATTGATCTTATTAAACCGAAATCTGGTGATAAGATTTTAGAAATAGGTTGTGGATGGGGCGGATTTGCTGAACATCTTTTAAAAAATTATGACGTTCAATTAGATTGTATTACTATTTCAAAAAAACAATATGAATATACAAAAAATAGAATGAGACGACTTGGATTAAATAATAAAGTTAATGTAAAATTTTTAGATTATAGAGATTTAAAAGACAAGTATGATGCTATAGCCTCTATCGAAATGATAGAAGCTGTGGGAGAGAAATATTTAAATAAATATTTTTCTACAATAAAAAATAATCTAAAACCCAATGGTGTTGGAGCAATTCAGGCAATTGTTATCAGAGATGAATTATTTAAAAGATATAGAAAAAATCAGGATTTTATTCAAAAATATATTTTTCCTGGTGGTTTTCTACCGTCTCTAGAGTCTATAAAAAAACTATTCTAACAAAACAGGTCTTGTACTTAAGAGCTACAACTCTTATGGCAATCATTATTCTAAAACATTAAGTGAGTGGAGAAAAAATTTTATTAATTCTTGGAGCCAGATTTCAAAACAAGGTTTTGATAACTCTTTTAAAAGAATATGGGACTTTTACTTTTCATATTGTGAAGCTGGATTTAATTCTAAAAATATAGATTTAATTCAGTTTTCTGTTAAAAATAAATAAAATATGAGATATATTTTAACTTTATTTTTAACTTTTTTTTTAACAAATTGTGTAGCAGGTATGAAACCACAGGATTTTAAAGATCAAAAACCCAGATTAGTTATTGAAGAGTTTCTAAAAGGAAATGTTAAAGCCTATGGTATTTTACAAAATAGAGGTGGAAAGGTAACAAGGCAATTTTCTGCTGATTTGAATGGTAAATGGGATGGCAAAGAACTTATTTTGGATGAAAAATTTAACTGGGCAGATGGTGAAGTTCAAACAAGGCAGTGGAAGATAATAAAAAAAGATGAAAATCATTATGAGGGAACAGCAGAAGATGTTGTTGGTATTGCAAAAGGCTATTCTTATGGATCAGCATTTAAATTTGAATATATTTTGCTTGTTCCAGTTAAAGGAAAGGAAATCAAAATTTCTTTTGACGATTGGATTTTTAAACAAAGTGATACAATTGCTATCAATAGAGCAAAAATGACAAAGTTTGGTTTCAAAGTAGCTGAATTGACTGTAGTTTTTGTTAAAAATTAATTTATTTATTAACAAATTTACTAATAAGATAATTATAAACTTTGTTAGGTAATATCTGAAATATTTTATAAATAAATGCTATTTGAGGTGGAAATATAATCTCAAAAGATTTTTTGTTAACTAGTCCATTATAAATTTTTTCTGCTGCATAACTTGTGTCTTTAAGGAAGGGCATTTTAAATTCATTTTTATCTGTTAAAGCTGTCTTAATAAATCCAGGAGAAATTAAAGTAACTCTTATATTAAATTTTTTAAAATCAAAATAAATTCCTTGTGTAAAATTATTAAGTGATGCCTTTGAAGGTGTATAACCAGATGATTTAGGCAAACCCCTGTAGCCAACTGGTGATGAAACAATTGCAAGATGACCATTTTTTTTACTTTTAAAGTATTCTTCAACAGCCTTAACGCAGCTAACAACACCTAAAAAATTTACTTCCATTACATTTTTAATGTTCTCGACATTTATACCTTTCTCTGACTTTCTTTCATAAGTGCCAGAACTAAAAATACATAAATCTATATTTCCAAAATCTTTTAAAATTTTATCAAAAGTTTCTTGTGTTTTTTTAGTATCCGTCACATTCATAGGATAGGCAAAAATATTTTCATTTTTAGCAATTTCATTTAAAATTTCTGTTCTTCTAGCAGAAATTGCAACCCTCCAATTTTCTTTTGCGAATTTTTCAGCAACAGCTTTTCCAATGCCGCTACTGGCGCCTGTTATCCAAACTTTTTTCTGGTTTTCGCTCATAATAAATTATATCTCATACTTATGTTTAATAATAAATATTTATCTTTAGCAATTATAGTTTTAATTACTTTTTTGGCTTCTGCAATAGGTGGAGTTGTAACATCATTGTATAAAGAACCATGGTATTCACAAATAATCCAACCATCTTTCAGTCCTCCCTCTTGGATATTCGGACCTGTTTGGACAACATTATATATACTAATGTCAATTGCAATTTGGTTTAATTGGTTAATTCAAAAAGATTATAAAACTATTAAAATTTACTTTGTTCATATATTTTTTAATGGTATTTGGAGCATTATTTTTTTTGGCTTTCATCAAATTTTATTAGCATTTTTGAATTTGTTGATAATATTATTTTTTATTCTTTGGCTAATGATGATTTATTATAAAAATACCAAATTAAGTTTTTTACTAATGATACCTTATTTGTTATGGTCTACTTACGCTTTGTTACTTAACGGAAGTATTTTATATTTGAATTAGTTATGGATGATATCGTTATTATAGGTGGTGGAATAATTGGAACTGCATCTGCATATTTTTTATCCAAAGAAGGAAGAAAAGTTAAAGTAATAGAACAAGATCCAACTTTTAAAAAAGCATCTTTTCCACTATCCTTAGGTGGTTTTAGAAGACAGTTTTTTCAAAAAGAGAATATATTGTTGGGCAAATATGCAAGAGAATTTATATTTCAGGTTCCAGAGTTATTAAAAACTAAGAAGAACCCAAAACCAACTGCAAGCATAGTTCCAAATGGTTATTTGTTCCTTTTCGGATCAGATCATGCTCCAGAACAATACGAAGCTCTTAAAAATCATAAAGAGTGTGATGCAGGAACAAAAAATATTAAAGGATCAGAGTTAAAAAAAAAATTTCCATATGTTAATGATGAAGGTATTGAAACAGTTACTTATACTGACGATAAAAAGGAGGGTTGGATAGATCCATACCTATTTCATGGGGCGTTAAAAAACAAAGCATCAGAATTAGGAGCAGAGTTTGTTAAAGGGGAAGTTAAAAACGTTTCTGAAATCAAATCAAATATTATAATTTGTGCCGTAGGCTATAATACAAACAATTTACTTAACGATGTTCCTGTTGTTCCACAGAAACACACTGTTTTCAGAGTAAGCTGCCCTAATCATATTCCCGAAATGCCTTTAACTTCTGACTTTACCACAGGCGTTTATTGGCGACCCGAGGGCAAAGAATATTTAGCTGGATCACCAATTTCAAAATTTAATGCAAAAGATCTCGAACCAGATTGGGATCATTTTGAAGAATTAGTCTGGCCTGCTTTAGCAAAAAGAGTTCCTATTTTTGAGCAACTTAAACTGACCGGAGGTTGGGCGGGCTATTATGATTGCAATAAGCTAGATAATAATGCTGTTATTGGAAAACACCCAAAATATAAAAATTTATATTTGGCATCAGGTTTTACCGGAAGAGGTCTTATGCAGGCACCAGGGATTGGAAGAGCATTAACAGAATTAATTACAACAGGATCATATCAATCTATTAATTTAAGTGCACTTTCTGTTGAAAGAGTTTTGCAAAATAAAAAAACACCAGAGCCATATGTTTTATAAATGAAATCAAATTTTCTAAACAGAATCTATCGAGCAATCAAAATTGATCCTGAATTATATGAGGAAGTTGAACATGACAAATCAGCAACTTTACAGGCAGCAATTGTTGTAGTTTTATCAAGTCTTGCCGCAGGAGTTGGTGCTATTCATTTGGGCGCTTCAAATTTTTTTTTAGGACCTCTAGTATCACTAGCAAGCTGGTACTTTTGGGCATTTCTAATTTTTATAGTAGGGACAAAATTATTTCCTGACAAAGAAACAAAAAGCGACCACGGTGAATTATTAAGAACCATTGGTTTTTCCAGCGCGCCTGGTTTAATTAGAATTTTTGGCATAACACCTGAACTTATGACAGTAACCTTTATTGGTTCATCCTTTTGGATGCTAGTATGTATGGTTGTGGCAGTAAGACAGGCTTTGGATTATAAAAGTTTGTGGAAAGCTTTTGGTGTAGTAGTAATGTGTTGGTTTATTCAAGCTTTTCTTTTGTTTGTAATTTTAATTTTTTTAAATAAATAATTTTTTACAATTTAGTTGGATTTGGTTTGCCTTTATATACAATTTTAGGATCAAATTTTTTTTTAGTTTCTTTAAATTTAATTTCAATTTTTTCTGTGTTTTCTATTTTACCGAGGGGTATTGATCTATAAAAACATGTTTTGTACCCAACATGACAACTTGCTCCATTGCCAATATCCACAATCATCCAGATAGAGTCCTGATCATCATCAATTCTAATTTCAACAACTTTTTGAACAAAACCACTAGTTTGTCCTTTACGCCAAATTTCATTTCTGGATCTGCTCCAATAATGAGCCTCTTTTGACTCAATAGTTTTTTTTAAAGCAACCGAGTTCATATAACCGTGCATAAGGACCTCACCATTTGAAGAGTCTGTAGTAACAACGGGTATTAGACCATTATTATCAAATTTAGGTGATAATAATTTACCCTCTTCTACGGCAGCGACATTTTCTCTCTTTTTAAACATTTGATTAAATTAATAAAAAAATAGTAGAATAGCAATTTGCATTAACAAAATTTAATGTATATGAAGGTTTCAGACTATGAAAATTGTTAAAAATACTGAAAAACTTGATATTAAAAGTAACATTTCCGACAAAGAAGCTGAGGAAGCATTCAAAGTTATACTAAAATGGATAGGCGAGGATCCTAATAGAGAAGGTCTTTTAGAAACACCTAAAAGAGTAACAAAAGCTTTCAAGGAATATTTTAAAGGATACAATCAAGATTATTCGACAGAGTTAAGAAAAACATTTGGAGATGTCGAAGGTTACGATGATATGGTTTTGCAAAAAAATATATCAATTTATAGTCATTGCGAACATCATATGGCCCCAATTATTGGAATAGCACATGTAGCATACTTGCCAAATAAAAGAATAGTTGGTTTAAGCAAATTAGCTAGAACTGTTGAAATATTTTCTAAGAGACTTCAAACACAGGAAAGACTAACTATGCAAATTGCAAATGCATTAGCCAAAGGTCTTGATGCACATGGTGTTGCAGTAACAATTGATGCTACCCACCAGTGCATGACTATGAGAGGTATAAAAAAAGAAAAAGCGACTACTGTTACGAATTATTTTACTGGAAAATTTAAAGAGGATTTAAGTTGCCAAAATAGATTTTTAACATTTATCGCTGATAAAAATTAATCTTCATCCTCATCTCTCCAATTGTCTATGTAAAATTTATAACAGGCATAAGTAACTGCTATTATCCCATAACAAAAAGCGAATAATAAACCATCTTTTTTTCCAAGAAAATACCAACTTATCTGAAAAACCAAAATTGGTGATATTAAAATTATTAATATTATGCTTAATCTTACATAATATGGAAATTTTTGTTTCATAATTAAATCATATGAAATTAAAAAAAATAATTGTTATATTAATTTGTCACATGTAGTATAAAAAATGCCAAAAAAATTCAAAGCAATCGTAATCGACAATCAAAATGAGAAGTTTACAAGAGAAGTAAAAGAGTTAAGCACCGATGATCTTAAAGATGGAAGCGTGTTAGTTAAAATTGATTATTCGAGTTTAAATTTTAAAGATGCTTTAATATTAAATAATGGTGGTCGAATTGTAAGAAAATATCCATTTGTCCCTGGAATTGATTTTTCAGGAATTGTTGAGGAGTCAGAAGATAATAAATTTAAAAAAAAAGATAAGGTAATACTTACAGGTTTCAGGGTTGGTGAAATGTATTTTGGTGGTTTCTCGCAATACGCAAAAGTAAATTCAGATTTTTTAGTAAAAATTCCCAATGATCTAGATAGTCTTAAAGTAATGAAGATGGGAACTGCTGGTCTAACAGCTTTGCTATGTGCCTTTGCCGTGAAGGCAAAAGAGGAACTTTTAATGGGTTCAAAAGTAAAAGATGTTTTAGTTACTGGCGCAACAGGCGGTGTCGGAAGTTTTGCTGTAATGGCTTTATCTAAAATGGGATATGATGTTCATGCAGTAACTGGAAAAAAAGAAAAACATGAATATCTTAAGAAACTTGGAGCAAAAAATATTTTAGACAGAAACCAATTTTTAGGAGAAAGTAAACTTCTCGAAAAAGGCTTATGGGACTGTGTTGTCGATACAGTTGGTGGTGAAGGATTAACTAAAATATTAGCCCAAACGAAACCAGGAGGAATAGTTGCTTTGCCTGGAAATGCGGGAGGAAATAAAATTTCAACTAATGTCATGCCCTTCGTGATAAGAGGCATAAAGTTGTGGGGAATAGATTCATCTGGTGCATCAGTTAAAAGAAAAGAGTTTGTGTGGAATGAAGCATCTAAACTGATTGATTTTTCATTGATTGATAATTCTATAAAAGAGGTTTCTTTAAAAGAATTACTAGAGATATTTCCAAGAATACTTAAAGGCGAATTGTCAGGTAGAATTGTAGTAAATCCTAACAAATAACCTATGGACTGGGATAAATTAAAAATTTTTCATACAGTAGCTGAAGCTGGAAGTTTTACAAAGGCATCAACAATCTTAAATTTAAGTCAATCAGCTATAAGTCGACAAATACAGTCTCTAGAGAAAGATTTAAAAATTCATCTTTTTGAACGACATGCTAGAGGTTTAGTTCTTACAAATAATGGAGAATACTTATTTAAAACTGCTCATGAAGTCATATCAAAATTAAAAGATGTTGAAGCAGCACTTGGTGATGAAAAAGATAAACTTAGCGGCAAACTAATCGTTACAACAGTTGTTAGTTTTGGAACAACTTGGCTCACCCCTCGAATAAAAGAATTTATGGATCTTCATCCCGGAATGGAAATAGAATTAATATTTGATGATAAAGAACTTGATCTAGCCACACGGCAAGCTGATGTTGCAATAAGAATGAGAAGGCCCAAACAATTAAACCTAATTCAAAAAAAGTTTGTAGATTTTAATTATCATATTTACGGTTCAAATAAATATTTAGAAAAAAATGGATATCCAAAAAACTTAAAAGATTTAGACAAGCATAAATTTATTACTTATGGCAAAGGAGCACCATCCCCTGTATATAATCCTGACTGGGTATTAAAAGTTGGAGCAAAAGATGGAAAAAAAAGAAAATCTTTAATGAAAGTGAATAGTGTTTATGGTTTGCTTCTAGCAGTACAAAGCGGTGTTGGCCTGGCAGCTTTACCTGACTATATTGCACATAATATAAGTGGAATTACAAAAGTTTTACCTGACGAACCTGGCAAACCAACCGAAACCCATTTTGTTTATCCTGCTTCTTTAAAAAATAATGCAAAATTAGTGGCCTTTAGGAATTTTTTATTTAGCAAAGTTAACGAGTGGAAATTTTAGTTAATAAGTTTCAGTTTTAATTTTAAGTTTTGCACCTTCTTCGATCGAGAGGTTTTTTTGATTTAAAACACCATCTACATTTGCCGAAGATTTAATTTTTATTGTATCTGAATTTATATTTCCTTTTGTTTCCCCACCTAACATTGTAGTTGAGGCACTTATATTGCCTGTAATCTTTGACCCTGAGTGAGTTTGTAAATAATCGGCTGTAACATCACCTTCAATTTTTGAGTCAAGTATCAGTTTCTCTTTTTCAACTATGTCTCCTTTAACAGACACATCAGACAACAATACAGAAGTTCTTTCAGTCATTAATTTGATCGTACAATTATAAGTTGAGAAAATCAAATGATTAAAATATTCAAAAAATATAGTAAATATAATACAAATTCAGGATTAAAATTACATGATACCATTAAAAGACGATAATCCAGTAAGTACAAAACCCATAGTGAGTTACAGTATTATTGGATTTTGTATTATTATTTTTTTGGCCCAACTTGGACTGAGTCAGGAAGAACTTTATAACTTCACTTATTCGTACGGTTTAATTCCATCAGTATTTATGGGTATAGATCAATTACCCGATGATTTGTATAGAATTTCACCTGTTGGAACGATCTTTACCTCAATGTTCATGCACGGTGGCTGGATGCATCTAATTGGCAATATGCTTTATTTATGGATTTTTGCAGATAATATTGAAGATGATTTAGGCACATTAAATTTTGTAATTTTTTATTTCGTTTCAGGAGTGGGTGCGGCTATGGCTCAAATATTAATGGACATAAATTCACAAATTCCGATGATTGGTGCTAGCGGTGCAATAGGGGGTGTGTTAGGAGCGTATTTAATAAACTATCCCAATGCTAAGGTATTAGTTTTAATTCCATTTGGATTTTTTAGTCAATTAATTAAAATTAGATCTATTTATGTATTGGGTTTTTGGTTTATTTTACAATTTATAAACTCTTTTTTTTCGTCATCTTCTGGTGGAGGTGTGGCATATGCAGCGCATATAGGAGGTTTTATCACAGGAATTATTTTGATACTATTCTTTAATAAGAAAAAAAATAAAAATAAAAGAATAAACAAAACAAACAGAACTAACAAAGGCCCCTGGGAACAATGAGCTATATTATACCTTTTATAATTTTAATAACTGTAGTTGTTTTTGTTCATGAATATGGACACTATTACTTTGCTAAAAAATACGGCGTAGGTGTAACCGATTTTTCAATAGGTTTTGGAAAAGAAATTTTTGGTTTTGAAGATAAAAGCGGAACAAGATGGAAGTTTTGTATTGTACCTTTAGGTGGTTATGTAAAATTTTTTGGTGATAGGAATGTTTTTAGCCAGTCAGAACAAGAGGAAATTTTAAAAAAATATAATAAAAACGATCAAAACAAACTTTTTGTTACAAAACCACTTTATCAAAGAGCTTTAATCGTTGCAGGAGGACCTTTAGCTAACTTTTTACTATCTTTAATCATTTTTTCGTGCATTTATATGTTTATAGGTAAGGACTTTACTCCTGCAAAAATAGAGGAGGTCTCTATTGAAAGTCCAGCAGAAATATCCGGATTAAAAAAAAATGATATAATAACTTCAATAAATGGAAATAAAATTGAAAGTATTCTTGAAGTATCAACTTTTATAAATACAGCTCAAAATGAAAAAATAAATATTAAAGTCTTAAGAGATGAAAAGGAAATTTCTTTTGTAACAAAACCTAATATTGTTGATTCGACTGATGCTTTTGGAAATCCAATAAAAAAGAAAATTATTGGAATTAAAATAGCACCGGCCAGTGATGGTTTTAACAAAGAGAAATTGGGTCCAACAAAAGCTCTATATTATTCAGTTAAGGAAATTTGGTTTGTTATTAAAACAACAATGGAATTTATTGGTTCCCTTTTTCAAGGGAAAGGTGACACATCTCAGTTAGGTGGTCCCATTAAAATTGCGAAAATTTCTGGCCAAGTAGCAGAATTTGGTTTTTTGGCATTTCTAAGCACGGTTGCATATATTTCAATTAGTTTAGGTCTTATAAATTTATTCCCCATACCTTTACTAGATGGCGGACATTTAATGTTTTACTTCTTTGAAAAAATTTTAGGAAGACCACTTAAACAAGCTACTCAAGAAGGTTTTTTTCGAATCGGTCTAGTTTTACTAATTTCATTAATGATTTTTACAACATTTAACGATTTGAAAGACTGGGGTCTTTTTCAATAAAAGAATTTAAAGGCTAAAAAAGCTAATAAAATTAACACTTTTTCAATATATACTGTATGTTGTGTTAATATTTATAATAGATACTATATTTTCGTTGATTTTGTTGAATATTTGTAGACATATAAAAAAAGCAATAAAAAAGAGGCTAAAATGAACAAAAAACAACTAGTTAATAAAATCGCGACTTCTATGAGCCAAAGCAAGGCTGATGCAGAAAGAATGTTCGATACAATTACTGGGATTATCCTAGATTGCCTTAAAAATGATGAAGCCGTAAAAATTGCAGGTTTCGGAACTTATAAGGTAGCTAAAAGAAAAGCTAGAATAGGGCGAAATCCTCGTACTGGAGAGCAGATACAAATCTCTGCTTCTCAGAAGGTTAAATTCCTTCCAGCTAAAGGCTTAAAAGATATGTTCAACAAATAATCTGATTAAACAGCCCCCGGAATAGAAATTTCAGGGGTTGTTTAAAAACGCCACACCCCTTGCAAAAACTGCATAACTAAATTTATCACATAACGTAACTCTTTTCTGATTAATCATTTAAAAATTTAGATCTAACAAAGGAGTAAGTATGAAAAAAATACTTGGTTACTTTATTGCAGGTGCAGCACTTTATTTCAGCTTTGCTGGTTTAGGGTACGCTAATACGACTGTATCCGCAGAAGTACAATACATATTTAATACAATATTATTTTTAATGTCAGGTTTTCTGGTTATGTGGATG
>MDTB01152838.1_pt1 | contig 13082 bp, 14 predicted proteins | sample 811161 | NCBI WGS metagenome assembly MDTB01 (sample SAMN05326650, study PRJNA326480) | marine metagenome | isolation source: seawater | place: Mediterranean Sea | collected 2009 | reverse complement strand
TCATTTTAATCATAATTTTTCTAACTAAATATTTTATTTATTATTTTAAAAAAGATGAAAACTATAATTAAATTTTTTTTAAATCTTTTTTTAAGATTTTTTAACTTAGAGATAGTATCTAAAAATAGACAAAAGATTTTTTATAGTTTTGATTTTGACTATCAAAAAAAATTTGGCGCATTCAATGAAGTTACGATTTTTGATGTAGGGGCTAATAAAGGGCAATCAATAAATAGATTTAGAAGCATTTTTAAGAATTCTATAATTCATAGCTTTGAACCAGATAAGGAATGTTATGAAATTTTACTAAATAAATTTCATGGTGAGGACAAGTTATTTATTAATGATACCGCTTTAAGTAATAATTTTGAGGAAAAAGAGTTTAATATATATGAAAATTCAACTGATAATTCTTTTTACAAAAAAACGAATGATAAAGTTGTTAATAAGATAATTGTAAAAACTCAAACTTTAGATGATTATATTAATAAAAATAATATTAAAAATATTGATATACTTAAAATTGATACACAATCCTTTAATAAAGAAGTAATTGAAGGTGCTCAAAACTCTTTAAATAAGAAAAAAATAAATATTTTAGAAATAGAAGTTAATTTGGGAAATTATTATAATAAAAAAAATACATTTTATGAAATAGAAAAATATCTCAAGAACTATAAGCTTGCGGGTATTAATAAAGGCGGTTCAATTATAGATAATGAAAAATTTTATCTTGATGTTTATTATGTTAGAAATAATTAATTGAGGATTTTTTTACTTAAAGAAATTATTTTAATTAAATCTTTATTTTTTCTTGTTTTTTTAATTAGCTTACTATTTTTGATTGGTATTGAAATATTTGTTTTTTCTTTTTCTGTTTTTTTATTGATAATTACAATAGTTTTAGTGCCGAGTGAAGAGGACAGATGTGCTAGCCCAGTTTCATTAGAAATAAAAAGATCTAATTTTTCTATTAATGAAGCAACATAATTAAAGGATTTTTTTTGAATTATTTTAATTTGTTTTGATTTTGATTTATAAAAGTTCAATAAATCTTTTTCATAGCTTCCAATAAATATGTGAATAATACAATTTTTTTTCTTATAAAATTCTATAAGTTTTAAGTATTTTTTTGGATCCCATCGTTTATCACCATTTTTTATATTTGATCCAGGATGGATCCCAATATTAATTTTTTTTGAACTGAATTGGTTTGATTTATTAAAATTTATTCTTTGAAAATGTAAGGTCATATCAATATTTTTTTTTTCAATTTTTGAATTAACGAGTAGTAAATTTCTATAAATTTTATGAAGATTATTACTTACTTTAACAATCATTTTTCTATATGAAAAAAAGCTAATTTTTTTTTCTGAAATAATTTTAATATTTTGACTTTTTAAGAGTAAAGAAATTAGACAAGATTTAAAAGGACTTGAATTATTTGTGAATAAAATATTTTTATATTTTTGATTTAAAAGCTTAATTAATACAAAAAAAAACTTAAAATAACTTGAGTCACAATAATAAACTTTTCTGATTTTAGGTGAGTCTAAAATAGGTGAGATTGTATTATTTTCAAAAACAATAATATCAATTAATTTTTTATCTTTTGGAAGCTTATTAAAAGCTGGCACAAACATGATCATATCTCCCAAACCATGCATATGAATAATTAAAAATTGCATATTTTTGAAATTTATATATTTAAATTATTTACAATATAATGTTTTTTTTATTTTGTCAGCCTGGTCTCAAAAACAATAATACAATTGATTTTTTAATTAAAAAATTACTTATCAAAGGTCTTAAAATTAATAAAAAAAATTTTTATGAAATTAATTCATTTAATAAAAAGGTAAATAAAAAAATAAGTCTAATTCCTTTTGCAAAAAAAATTGATATGCTTAAAGATGCGTTTAGTTTTTATGCTAAAACTTCAAAAGTTATAGATAAAAAAAATAAATTTACACACATTTTTCTAGATAGCTATACTATCTTAGATTTGTTCTTTTTTTCCTTATTAAAATTTCCTAAAAATATTAAAATTGTTGTTTATCTGAGAATTCCTTATGACTTTTTATTTTCAACAAAACTAATTTTTTCACTTTCTATAATAATTTTAAAGAAAAAAAATATAAAGTTTATTACAGACACTTTTGAATTAAAAAATCATTTTAAAAAAAAATATAAGATATTTTGTAAAGTAATACCTATTCCAAGTGATATTAAAAACTATTCAAAGTTAATGAAATTTAAATTAAGAAAGATAAAAATAATTTTTCCTGGTAAATCAAGAAATGAAAAAGGTGTAAAATCAATAATAGATTTATTTAAAGATAAAGATAAAAAAACAGATATTGATTTTGTTTTTTTAAGAAATGAATTAATTATAAAAAATTTAAAAAAAGTAGCTAAATTAAAATTAATCCCTTTAAGATCAAATTTACCTTATAAAAACTATTTAACTTCTTTAAGAAATAGTCATTATATCATTTTACCTTATAGTCACAAAACTTATAGATTGAGATCTTCTGGGGTATTTATTGACTCAATTAAATTAAATAAATTTTGTTTTGTGAGCAAAGATACTTGGATGGCTTCAATATTAAAAAGATTTAATTTAGATTTGTTTGTAATAAACAAATGGGAAATGAACGAATTATATAAGAAAATATATTATTTAAATAAAAATTTTATTGAAATTAAAAAAAATTTTATAAAAATGAGACATAATATTAATAAAAATAATTCAGATAAAAGATTTATAGATAAAATGAAAAAAGTTTTTGTTAATTAATGAAACCAAAAATTAGTATTATTACTCCTCTCTTTAACACATCCAATCATTTAGAGGAAATGATAAATTCTGTAAAACAACAATCTTTCAAAAATTGGGAATTGATAATTATTGATGATTGCTCAACAGATAATCCAGTTAAGATTATCAAGAAATTTAAAAATAAAAAAATTAGATATATTAGAAATAGAAAAAATATAGGTGCTGGCTTATCTAGAAATATTGGAACAAAATTAGCTAGGGGAAGATATATAACTTTTATTGACAGTGATGATAAATGGCATAAAGATTTTTTATCTAAAACCTTTAAATTTATAAAAAGAAAAAATCGTGAATTTGTTTTTACCTCATATTATTGGATGGAAGAAAAAGGTAAAATAAAGGGAAAATTTAATGTACCAAATGTTGTAGATTATAGATATATTTTAAAAACTAATCCTATCTCATGTTTAACTAGAATGTATGATACAAAATTTATTGGAAAAATTTATTCACCAGACCTTAAAATTAGACAAGATTATGTTTTTTGTTTAACAATATTAAAGAAAATAAAGTTTGCATATGGTCTAAACAAACCTTTAGCGTATAGGAGATTGAGATCAAATTCTTTATCAAATAATAAATTTAGAAGTGCTATTTATCAATTTTATGTTTATTATAAATATGAAAAATTTAACATTATTAAATCCTTATTTTACTTAATAAATTGGTTTATTTTAGGAATAATTAAACATATTAAAAATTATGCAATTTAAAACTATTTTAAAAAAATTTGATTTAAAAGGATACTGTGAGATAGAAAATTTCATTTCAAAAAATGAAGTAACAAGTTTAAAAAAATTTGTTTATTTAAAATTAAAAAAAAATAACGGTAAAACATTTTTTTTAAGTTCTAAATCAAATAATGAAGTTTCAAAATTTTTCAATAATAACAAAACTTTGAAAAAAAAAATTCAATCTTTCTTGTATAAACTTTCAGAAAAATCAAATATTAGAGATTATAAAAAAAGGGACATCTATACTGTATTAAGAGTTATTAAAAATGAGAGAATTCAAAAAGAATCTTACCAATTTCATTTTGATGCTCATTTATTTACAATATTGGTGCCAATTTTTATACCAAAGACAAAAAATAGTAATAATGGACATTTATTTATTAGTCCAAATTTAAGAAAGATAAATAATTCAATAATAATAAATATATTCCAAAAAATACTTTATCAAATTTTACTAAAAAAATTATTAGGATATAAAAAATTAATTAAAACTTTGAATTTTAAAAAAATTATCCTTAAACCAGGTTCAATTTTTTTATTTAATGGTTTTAGAAATCTTCATGGAAATGCAGATATAGCTAAAGACGATTTAAGGGCAACTTTATTAATTCATTTTTATGATGTTTTTGAAAAATCTCAATTAGTAAATTTAAATAGACAACTAAGAATTTGGATTGAAAATAAAAGAATTAAAAAAAACATAAATGATTGATCAACAAATTCTTATCTACTCAATTCTATCTTTAATATCTATATTAATTTCAATTAAAACGTATAAAAAATTTAAGATTTTAGATTTTCCTGAAAAAAGAAAGATACATAAAAATCCAGTACCCTTAAGTGGTGGGTTAGCTGCTTATTTAGTAATAACTATTTTAATAATTTATGTTTTTTCATATTTATCAAGTTTTACTTCAGTTATATTTCTTTTTTATTTAACTGCGTCATCACTTTATTTTTTAGGTCTTGCTGATGATTTGTATCAAATTAATGCTACAAAAAGAATTTTTTTAGCAATAATAATTTATTTAATCTTTCTAACTCAAGATATTTTTGGGGTAGATGATAATTTTTTTTTAATTGATATTATTAATATTGAAATTTTAGAAATGAGTCTAAAATTAAATATATTTCAATCAATTATATTAACTATTTTTTGTATATTAAGTTTTCAAAATGCAATGAATATGATTGATGGAGTAAATGGACTTTCGGCTATAATATTTATAATTATAAATTTATTCATTTTGTTTCATTCATCAGAGTCAGGTTATTTAGAATTTAATAAAGCTTTATTAATTTTTTTATTTATATTTTTTCTTTTCAACATAAGATCAAGTTTATTTTTTGGAGAGTCTGGAATTTATCTTGTTACATTTTTAACTTCTTTATTATTGATTTTTAGTTATAAAAAAAATTTTATTTCTTTCGAGCAAATTATTTTATTATTATTAATTCCTGGCCTAGATATGATAAGGGTAACTTTGACAAGATTGAAAAATAAAATTAAAATCTCAACACCAGATAAAAGTCATCTACATCATTTGATAATAAAAAAATATAATGATGTGTTCACTTTATTTATATTTTTAATTTTAATTTTTCCACTTAATTTAATTTCTTATTATTTTCCTGATTATTCTTTATATTTAATTTTTATTACTGTTCTTACATATATTTATACTTATATAATTTTTAAAAATTGACATGAAAGTTACAAATTTATTTAAGATTGAAAAAATTCCTTTTATCTTATTAATTTTTTTTCCAATAAGTATCATAATCGGCCAAGCTGCCATTAGTATTAATTATTTTTTATTAGCTATTTGTTTCTTTTTTTTTTTAGGGAATAATGAATTTAAATTATTATTAAAAAAATATTTTTTTATTATTTTACCCTTTTTTCTAATAATTATTTTTTCTTCTTTATTCAATCAAGATAAATATAGTTTACATAATTTAGATAAATCTTTTTTTTATTTAAAAAACTTTTTTTTATTTTTTGTATTAATTTTTATTTTAAAAAATGAATATTATAGAAAAATATTTTATTATGTTATTTTGTGTTGTTGTATTTTTGTTGCAGTTGACAATTTTATTCAATTTTTCTTTGGAGTAGACATTTTTGGCTATGAAAAAGCAAAATTTAGATTAACAGGTCCATTTGGTGATAATGAGTATGTTTCAGGATCTTATCTTGCAAAATTATCAATTTTAATTTCTCCTTTATTATTGATTAAAAAAAATTCTTCTAAAAATTATTATTTTTATTTTTTTATTTTTTTTATTTTTTTTTCAATTATTCTCACTGGAGAAAGAGCAAGTACTTTAATATTTAGTATTGGTATATTTTTTTTTTATTACCTTTTAGATAGGAAATTAAAAAAAATTTTTATCTTATTTTCATTATTTGTTTTTATTTTAATTACGTTGGTGACATTTAATAAAACCGTCAAATATAAATTTTTACAAACTTCTTATCAAGTTGGTTTACTTAAATATTATGGAAACAAAATTACAGTATCAGAAAAAGATTATCCAGATTTTGAGAATAGAAACTTTTTTGATTCAAATCATGGTGCTCATTTTCTTACTGCCTATGAAATATGGAAGAAAAATAAATTAATAGGAGTTGGTTTAAAAAACTTTTCAAAGGAATGTAAAAATGACGATTATAAAAATATTAATAGTTTGAGTTTTGATAAACGATGTTCTTCGCATCCACATAATTTTTATCTAGAATTATTATCAGAATTTGGTTTAACTGGATTTATACTATTTTTTTTAATAATTTTAAAAATTTATAATATTTATCAAATGTCATTATTTAAAGAAAATATTTTTCTTAAAGCATCATTGTGTCAGTTAGTAACAGTGTTATGGCCTATTACTTCAACTGGATCCATTATATCTAATTTTAATGGTTCTTTTATTTGGATTAATTTAGCATTATTTGTTTTAATTTGTGAATATGGTTATAAAAATGAATAAAAAAAAATTCTTAATTTCAATAATTGGATGTGGATATGTAGGCTTACCTTTAGTTAATTTTTTATCAAAATATTATAAAATTATTGGATATGATATAAACCAGAAAAGAATATCTGAATTAAAGAAAAATATAAATTCTAATCAAATAAATAACCTTAAATTTAAAAGTAATAAAAATATTTTTTTCACAAATAATTTTGATGACATAAAGAATTCTAATGTTTTCATTATTACACTTCCAACACCTTTAAATTCAAAAAATTTACCATACTTAAATGATATTAAAGAAATATCTAATAAGATTTCATCAATTTTAAAAAAAGGAGACTTGGTAATTTATGAGTCTACTGTATTCCCAGGAGCTACAGAAGAAGTTTTTATACCTGAGCTAAAAAGAAGAAATTCTTTAAAATTAAATAAAGATTTTTGGGTTGGTTATAGTCCCGAAAGAATTAATCCTGGTGATAGACTTAATACTTTAGAAAACATTAAAAAGGTTACTTCAGCTTCTAATCAAGAGGGGCTTAAAAAGGTTAATGCAATTTATTCAAAAATAATTAAAGCTGGATTACATCCAGTTCATTCAATTAAAATTGCAGAACTTTCAAAGGTGCTAGAAAATACACAGCGGTTCGTAAATATTGCTCTTATAAATGAGATTGCTGTTCTTTGTGATAATTTATCAATTAAATCAAAAGATGTTTTAAAGGCATCTTCAACAAAGTGGAATTTTATAAATTTTAAACCAGGTTTAGTTGGTGGTCATTGTATTGCAGTTGATCCAATGTACCTTTTATTTAAATCAAAAAAATTTAGATTTCCAAATGATCTTATTTATTCATCACAAAGAATAAATAAATTTATTTCAAAATTTATAATCAGCAAAATAAAAAAAACAGACAAAAATAACAAAACTCTTATACTAGGTCTGGCATTTAAACCAAATTGTAAAGATACAAGAAACTCAGGTGTTTTTGATTTAATCAAAAATTTAAATAATTTAAATCTTAAACCTGATGTTTATGACCCTATTATAGAAAATGTACCAATTAAAAATTTGAAATATAATTTTTTAAAATCTTTAAAAAAAGATAATTACGATAATATAATTATTGCAGTTGGACATAAAGAAATTTTAAAAATGGGTTTGAAAAAAATTAAAAAAATCTCAAAATGTAGAATTAAAAAAATATTTGATTTGACATCTCATTTCAATTCTAAAGAAGTTTTTTTTCAATTATAGTTTTTTAAAAATTTAAGATATTTGTTTACACCTGATTTTAAAGAGATGAACTTTTTCCTATAACCACTTTTTTTTAACTTTTTGATATTGGCTTTTGTATAACTCTGATATTTACCAATTAAGTTTTTAGGAAAATTAATATATTTAATCCTATTTTTTTTTTTGTGAAAGTTTAAAACCAATTTAGCAACACTATTAAAAGTATTTTTTTTTCCACTACCAACATTAAAAATTCCTGAAATATTTTTTTTATAAAAAAACAAATTTATATTTATACAATCATCTACATGAATAAAATCTCTTACCTGTTCGCCATTTTTGTATCCATCATTTCCCTCAAAAACTTTGATTAAATTAAATTTTTTTATTTGTTTATCAAAGTTAAGCATAACACTACCCATATTATTTTTATGAAATTCATAAGGACCATAAACATTAAAATATCTTAAACCAACTATTTGAGTAAAATTTTTTTTGGATAGAATTTTATTAACATACATGTCTAATAAAAATTTGGTTTCTGCATATAAATTTCCAGGATTTAAATTCCAATTATTTTCATTAAATTTTTTTTCTTTAATTCCATAAGTTGCTGCTGAGGAAGCATATATTAATTTAATTTTATTTGATTGACAATAATCAACTAATTTTACAGATGAATAATAATTTTGTTGATAAATTTTTTTTTTATTAGTTTCCGTGGTTGATGAGTTTGCACCTTGGTGAAAGATACACTTAGTTTCATTCGGTATATTTTTTTTAAGATTTTTATAAAAAGTATTTACATCAATAAATTTTTTATATTTAATCTTCGTAAGTGAATTAAAATTTTTTTTTTTATAATCAACAATAATTATATTGTTGATTTTCATTGAATTTAATTTTTTAATTAAATTGTACCCAATAAAACCCAATCCACCTGTTATAACTATCATTTATTTTTAATTTTTTGAATAATTGAGCTTGTTGAGATATTTGGGATCATTTTTAAAACCTTTACTTTTCCACCAAATTTTTTAATTATATTTTTTCCTTCTATTTTATTAATTGTGTACTGATTCCCTTTTGTTAAATAATTTGGTTTAATTTTTTCATATAATTTTATTGGGCTAAGTTCATTGAATGAAACAATATAGTCAATATATTTTATTGATTTGAGAATTGGCAATCTTAATCTTAATGGAATTATTGGTCTTTTTGATCCTTTAAGTTTAGATATTGATTTGTCAGAATTAACAAGCGTTATCAATATATCACCTAGCTTTTTTGACTGTTTAAAAATTTCAATATGGCCAGCATGCAAAATGTCGAAACATCCATTTGTTACAACTATAGTTTTTTTTCTTTTTTTTAAATATTTTAAAACTTTACTGAGGTGGGAAATTGACAAGACTTTTCCCATTAATAAATCTTTCTTTTTAAAAAAATATTATTTATTTTTAATGAAGAGTAATTTTTTACATTTTTAAAAATAATATCAGCTATTTCATTAGGGCTCATTAATTTCGAATAATCGGGCCTTTTTTTAGATATTTTTGATTTGAATGCGCCAGGAAAAATATTCATTATGCTGAAATTATGTCCACTTTCTTTTTCAAGAGAGTCATAGAAACCCTTTAAAGCATGCTTAGAGGCAGAGTATATTGTCTCATTTGCAGTTCCAGATATTCCAGCAATAGAATTAATATTGATTATCAAAAAATCTTTATAATTTAATTTTGAAATTTTTTTTATCAATTTTATATTAGTAATAAAATTTACGTTTATAATTTCATCAATTTGTTTAAGATTAGTATTCTTAAATGATTTATTTAAATAAATTCCTGCATTATTTATAAGCACGTTAGATTTAATCTTCTTAATTTTAATAAAAATTTTATTTAAAGTATTATCTTTGCCAATATCACCTGTCACATAAGAAATATTAGTCTTTAAAGCTAAAAATTTTTTTTTATTATTCTTTCTTGAGTGTAAAATTAAGTCGTAACCATTGACTGAAAATTTTTTAGCAAGCTCAAATCCTAAAGCTCCATTACTACCTGTTATTGTAACAGTTTTTTTCATCTTTAAATAAATGGCAATCCATCTTTATAAATACAAATTATAGCAGGTTTTTTCATTATATAAGAGTCTAGCATTGCTTTTTCTGTTTCAAATTGACTTCTTGGAAAATAACCGTGAATATTTTTAAATATTGAAACTAATTTTTGTGCATTTAATGGTCTGTGCGTTGGTCCATGCGAGGGATAATCTGAGTTTCCAATTAAAACAACAGGAAGATCTTGCTCATCAATATCAATCTTAATTTGTTCAAATGGTCTTTCTATTAAAAATGGTGTAATAGAATATACATATGGCCTTAGACCTTCAGCAGCCATACCAGCAGCCAAACTAATCATTGATTGTTCACATAAGCCCATGTTGAAATATCTGTTAGGAAATTTCTTTTTGTATTCTTCCATTTCTTGTTCCACGTCACCGCTAATTAGAATAATTTTTTCATCTTTTTCAGCAAGTTTAACCATTGTTTTTCCAAAAGCTCTTCTCATTATTTTGACAATTCCTCTATTGCTTTCTTTTCATATTCTGGAGATGGCCAATTAGCATGCCACTTTGGTTGATTTTCCATAAAACTGACACCTTTACCTTTAATTGTATTTGCAATTATTAAATGTGGCTTATCATTTTTTTCTTTTAAAGAATTAGAAATATTATCAACATTATGTCCATCCAATTCAGTGACTTTCCAACCTATACTTTTGGCAACATCACCTATTGAATCAATTGGGAGTATATCTTTTACAAAACCAGAACCCTGTATTTTATTAAAATCAATAATAACCGTTAAATTATTTAGTTTATGATGAGATGCAATTAGCATCGATTCCCAAGTTGTTCCCTCTTGGCATTCCCCATCTCCAATTATTACAAAAACTTTCCCATCTTCCTTTTTAATTTTTTTTGCTAAACTAATTCCAACAGCAGCTGGAAATCCATGTCCTTCACTACCAGTCGTCCATTCTACACCATTATGTATGTCTCTGTGTGGGTGACCTTCCAATAATGGATTTAAACCTTTTTCTCTTAACAATACATAAAACCCCCAACAAGCGTGTCCTTTACTCATTATAAACTTATCTTTTTTTTTATTTAATACATTATCAAATAAGCTTAGTAATATTTCTACACATGAAAAACTACCACCATAATGATATCCACCATTAGCTTTTGATAATTTGATTATATCTAGTCTTAATTTTTTTGATCTTTTTGAAAGCATTAAAAGTTAATTATACATTTACCAGTGATTTTATTGTTCTTTATATCATTAATTGCAGGATTTATATTTTTTATATCTATTCTTTTAGTGATAATTTTTTCAATATCAATTCTATTATTTTCTATTATCTTGACGTAATTTTTAATATCAATATCTGGATCGGTCATTCCTCCTTGACTATCGAATATTTTTTTTCCATTAAAATTATCTGAAGCAGACTCAAGAATTATTTTTTCACCTTTTTTGGGCTGTCCTACCATTATAATTCTCCCATTATTTGATAAAAGGTTGTATCCAATATTTATCAAACTTGGTATTCCTGTTGTTTCAACTACAATATCATAACCTTCTTTGCCAATAATTTTTTTTGAATTTTCTTTTAAGATATTATTATCTGATTGAATTTGAATGATGTTTGAAGCTCCTAACTCAATAGATTTATTTAATTTTGCACTTGAAATATCTGTAGCTACTATTGGGTAGCACGATACTAAACTCGATGCTTGAACCAAACTTAAACCTACACTTCCAACCCCAATTATCAAAATAGATTCTCCTATTTTTGCTTTTGCTTCATTATTTATTAAACCTAATGCTGTAGTAACTGAACATCCTAGTAAACTTGCAATGTCAAAATTTATTGAACTAGGAATGACTGTTAAGCGATTTTCTGATATTACTGCCTCACTATTAAAAGTTGTTATTAGACCGCCTCCTATTTTTCCGTTTTCATTTTCGTAGACAGGAAAATTAGACTCAATCCCTTTTGATTTCCTCCAATGCAAAACCACATGATCACCAATTTTGCATTTTGACACACCTGGTCCAATTTTTTTAACTATACCACCTCCTTCATGTCCTAAGAGATGAGGTAAAAATTTGTCTTCACCTTTGTAGCCCATAATTTCTTGAATTTGTCTTCCACAAATCCCACTCGAATGAATTTCAACTAATACTTGACCATAAATTAAACTAGGGAGATTGATATTTTCAATACTAAGATCATCCCCAATTTTTCTAAGAACTGCGCCTATCATAATTATTTTTTTATAAATTTTTTGAATTCATTATTTTTTATTGGTACAGTACCTCTTTTTGATATTACTACACCAGCACATTTATTAGATATTTTCAAACACTCTTCAATACTTTTATTTAAAATAAATAGAATTGAAAACACAGCAACGACTGTATCTCCTGCACCCGAAACATCAAAAACTTTTTTTACATTTGTTTTGATATTAATGTTCATATTTTCATTAGTGAATGATATTCCTTTTTCACTTCTGGTAGTAATTACGTTTTTTATCCTATATTTGTTTATTATTGTTTTGGATGAAACAAAAATATCTTTATTGTTATTTTTTAATTTAGGGAATAATAATCTAAGCTCATTTAAATTAGGAGTTATAAAATCTGCATCTACATATTTTTCATAATCATTAAAATTTTTTCTTGGATCTACAATTACTTTTATATTTTTTTTATTTGAATATTTGATTATAAATTGACATATACTTTTTGTACAAAAACCCTTTCCATAATCACTAATAATTACCAAAGAAGCCTTCTTTATAACTGATTTTATTTTTCTTTTTAAATTGTTAGATAATTCTCCCATATTATAGATTTGTTCATCATCTATTCTTATGAGTTGATTTTTATCATTAATTATTCTAGTTTTTTTTATAGTGACTTCACTTTTTTCTACACTTATTAAATTTTTATCAATTTTTTTTTTATTAATCATATCTTGTAACATTGCCCCGCTGTAATCATTACCCACTTTCCCCAAAACACTTACACAGGCACCTAGATTAATTAAATTATTTAAAACATTTCCTGCACCTCCTAAATTAATTTTTTTATCTTTAATGTTTAATATTGGTACGTTTGCTTCTGGTGACTGTCGATATATTTTTCCCAAAACATATTCATCTAAAAAAAAATCTCCAACTAACAAGATATTCATATTATTAAATCTTGGTTGAT
>MDTB01214651.1_pt1 | contig 13084 bp, 10 predicted proteins | sample 811161 | NCBI WGS metagenome assembly MDTB01 (sample SAMN05326650, study PRJNA326480) | marine metagenome | isolation source: seawater | place: Mediterranean Sea | collected 2009 | reverse complement strand
GTCTCATTGTCCCCGAAAACATATTAAGCTTATGTGACGTTGGAGATTACAATGATTAATTTTAATGAAAGTCTAAATTCTCTAGTTGGACAGCACCATTTTTGGGTGCTAGAGCTATTCATTGTTGTATTTGCAGTTCTTTTGGCCGGATATTTTGTCAACCTTTTAGTGGATGGATTTTCTTTGAAGGCTAAAAAAACGGTGACCGTCTGGGACGATGCGCTAATTGAGGCTTGCCGAAAGCCAATTGTCTGGTTGATATGGATTCTTGGGGTGAATTTTGCGGCCAGTATCGCAGCGAAAGAGATAGAGTCTGACTGGTTACTGATTATTGAACCTGCTAACCGGCTGGCGGTGATATTTTTGGGTGGCCTGTTTTTAAATAACTTCATCAAGCGCGCCGAAAGTAACCTGATTGATCCCAGCTTCACTTCAAAGCCAATGGATACTACTACGGTACGCGCTGTTGCTAGATTGTTGAGAAGTGCCGTTTTAATCACCTCATTTTTGATTGCAATGCAACTCTTTGGTTATAGCATTTCTGGACTACTAGCTTTTGGAGGTATAGGAGGCATAGCGGTAGGCTTTGCTGCAAAGGATCTATTAGCAAACTTTTTCGGTGGCTTGATGATATACCTTGACCGACCCTTTTCTGTGGGTGACTGGGTTCGTTCTCCAGATCAAGAAATCGAGGGAACAGTAGAGGATATAGGTTGGCGCCTAACTCGGATTCGTACATTTGATAAAAGACCTCTTTATATTCCAAATTGTGTTTTCGCTAATATTTCCGTAGAAAATCCGTCTAGGATGAGTCACAGACGCATATTTGAAACAATCGGCATTCGGTATTCCGATATTGATAGAATGAATAAAATTGTCGAAAATGTCCGCTGCATGCTGAAAAATCACAGCGATATTGATTCAAGTGAAACTTTGATCGTCAATTTTAACCAGTTCTCACCTAGTTCGATTGACTTTTTTGTCTATACTTTCACCAAGACCACCGACTGGATTGATTTTCATCAAGTAAAACAAGAGATATTACTCAATATCTCAGACATCATAATGTCTGAGGGTGCTGAGGTCGCTTTCCCCACTACAACTATTGATCTGTCTGAAGAAGGGTCATCAGATGCTGTTTCAACTCTGAGCATCGGAGGAGTAGGTGCTGTTCAGGGCTCATAATTTAAACAGGTTAGTCACAAAAGTGCTGTTTCGTTATCAATTAGTGTATTTTTTATTGTGCCTTACGATTTTCTCAGGGTGCACTCATTTGCCAAATGACTTAAAGCCAATTGATGATTTTGATTTTGATCGATATCTGGGGGAATGGTATGAAATTGCTCGACTTGATCATTCCTTTGAACGGGGACTTTACGATGTCAGAGCAAATTATGCGTTGAGAGCGGACGGAGGTATTGAAGTAAAAAATTTTGGTGTGCTGTCCTCGGGGAGATTGAAAGAGGCCACTGGTAAAGCTTACTTCATTGGACAAAAAAACAGGGTCATCTAAAGGTTTCTTTTTTTGGATTTTTGTACAGTAGTTATATAATTTTCTTTGCCGACGAAGATTATCAGACTGCATTTGTTGCAGGTGGAAACCATTCGTATTTGTGGCTGTTGTCGCGCGATCGTTTTATACCTGAATCGACCAGAGACCACTTTATCGAACTAACGACTTCCCTAGGGTTTAACACTGATAACTTAATTTGGGGTGTACAGCGGCTAGATCATTGCCGTTATACTGGAATTAGCTCTGATCAAGATCCGTGTTAGTAACGGGCATTTCTTCAGGATTTAACAACAGCGGTTGGTGTCCATGGATCGTCAGAATAATCCCGATCTTCGGGTGATCTAAGTAGTGAACTTCAGAAGACTTTAATCTTTGGGACTTATCAATAGTCCATAAAGCAGATACTAGTTGAGTATTAGATGTAGTATTTTGATTTTCGCTTTTAGCTATGCTTTGTAGGCCATCATCCGTTGGATGAGGGACTCCATTGTTCTCTGCAATTGACATCAACAAACGCGTCTGGGTTGGAACGTTCTCGGAGTTAGGTTGTATATTGGTAAAAATTGGTTCTCGAATGTTCGCCGCCGCTATTAATCTCCGTTGAGGTGGATTTTCAGAAATTTTTGTTCCTTCAAGCATTGGGAAGTTCACGGTTAATCGAGCACCAAGATTTGGATCGATTTCAGTGAGCCATAGATTACTTTCAAAATGTAAAAATCTAGATTTATAGAATCTCAGACTGCCCTCCAGTTCGAAGCGACTATTTATATTTGATCCAGCTTCAATTATTACCCATGGATCATCTTCATAGTGGGTGATCGGGAATCGCCACGCGTTGTGAAATAACACACTGTATTGAGGGAGACGATGCAACACCATGGTTGTTTCGTTTAGGTTACGTGAGTGTTTTTGCAGTTTAATGTAAGGGAGCTCAAATTTAGGATAGTTTTTCTCAATGTGATCAACCTGACTCAATGGGGAAGCAATATGCTCTAACAAGTCAATGTTCGTTGAAACAATAGGACTCCTATTATATGCCTCTGATTTGATATCAATTTTGCGTAATTCAGAGACTTCTCTGTCCCCTCCAAATTCCATTAGCTTTGCTAAATCTATCACATCAATATCGAGTCCTGGCATAGCCAACTTATGCCATCTATCGGGATAATTTAACTCAAAGCTCGTTGGAGGACGTTCATCGGTACCTTTTATGTTGTGCTTAAAAATTACGACCTCTGCTTGATACCAATTATCTGGTTCCCATTCATTTTCTTTCGGAACTTCACTAATTGAAAATTCACAAAGAAACAGGTAAAGAACTCCTAAAAAGGAGATGCTTTCGTTCTTAATTAAGGATTTGGATCTCATACTTAAATATCTAATTTTTTTTAGTCTAATGTCTCTGAGCCCTGATTACATTATCAGTTAGTTTCAATCATTAAATGATCCATAATGATTTTGATTTGTGAGATTCGCATATCCGCATCCTCCATCGGCAAGGAAAAGCTTAGCTGATCATTACTTCTCAGGCGGAACTTAGTTGGATTATTTTGAACCAGCTCTATAATTTTCACTGGATTAACCGAAGTCTTTTTACCGAAACAGAGTCTTCCGTTGGCTGGACCCGCTTCTATTTTAGTTATGCCCAGATTTTCCCCAATTTGTCGAAGCTCTGCCATTCGAAATAGCATTTTAGCTGATTCTGGGAGCAATCCGAATCGATCAATCATTTCTACTTGAAGATCATGTAAATCTTGGTTGGTCTGACAATTGGCGATTCGTTTGTACAAAGTTAGTCGAATATTCACGTCAGGCAAATAGGAGTCAGGGATCAATGCCGGAAGGTGTAAGTTGACCTCTACAACCTCTTTCAACACGTCGATTGACGACGGCTCTTCTCCACGCCGGATTGCTTTTACTGCACTGTCTAGCATTTCGTGGTAGAGAGTAAATCCAATTTTAGTTATGTGGCCGCTTTGCTCATCACCCAGCAATTCGCCCGCACCTCGAATTTCTAGATCATTTGTCGCTAGAGTGAATCCAGAGCCTAGATAATCTGACATTGATATCGCTTCCAGTCGTTTGCTTGCGTTGGCATTCATAATTTTACCGACAGGTATCATCAAATATGCATAAGCTTGATGGTGGGAGCGGCCCACCCTACCGCGGAGTTGGTGAAGTTGGGCGAGTCCAAATTTGTCTGCTCGGTTAATAATTATTGTGTTTGCGCTGGGCACATCAATACCAGTTTCGATGATTGTTGTACACACTAGCACGTTAAACCGTTTATGGTAAAATTCTGACATAACACGTTCTAAATCACGTTCTCGCATTTGACCATGGGCTATTTTTACAAATGCTTCAGGAACTAATTCAGATAAATTTTGGGCAGTTCTTTCGATACTTTTTACATCATTGTGTAGGAAGTAAATCTGTCCGCCACGCATTATTTCACGCAAAATGGCTTCCTTTACAACGCGGGAATCATCTTTTCGTACGAAAGTTTTTACCGACAACCTTTTCGCGGGTGGTGTTGCAATTATGGATAGATCTCTAAGTCTATTCATAGACATATTGAGCGTTCTTGGGATAGGCGTTGCTGTGAGGGTAAGAATGTCTACTCGGCTTCGTAACGACTTAATTTTTTCTTTTTGGCGAACGCCGAATCGATGTTCCTCATCAATTACTAGCAAGCCAAGTCTGGAAAACTGAAAGTCTTGGTGTAGTAATTTGTGAGTGGTGATTAAGATGTCGACAGAACCAGATTCTAGTGCAAGAGAAATTAATCGCTGTTCCGCCTGTGTCTTAAATCTCGAAAGCGATTCAACTCGGATTGGCCAGTTTGAAAATCGATCTCGAAAATTCTCTGTATGTTGGTGAGCTAGCAAAGTTGTGGGAACTAAGATTATAGCCTGCTTGCCACTATTCACTACAGTGAATGCGGCTCTCATTGCGACTTCAGTTTTTCCAAATCCCACGTCACCACAGATTAGTCTATCCATTGGTCGAGAACTCAACAAATCTTGCCTCACCGCCTGAATAGCCTCATTTTGATCTGCGGTCTCCTCAAAAGGAAATTCTCTACAAAACTTATTGTAATCATCGACGTCATCCTTGCATGCATAACCAGTTTTCGATGCACGACGAGAATAAATATCTAGCAACTCTACCGCCGTATCTCGAATTTGCTTCGCAGCTTTTTCTTTTGCCTTTTCCCATTTATCACTTCCCAGTCGGCTGAGAATAACATTTTCATGATTACTAGCGCCGAATCTACTAATCAAATGTAAAGCTGTAACCGGCACATATAATTTAGCTTCCTCAGCGTAAGAGAGTTCCAGAAATTCTTGAGAACTATTATCTATGGGCAGTGTTTTCAGCCCACAGTATTTGCCAATTCCATGTTCAATATGTACGACAAGAGTGTCTGGTTGAAGTTCTACTAAAGATTTAAAAATCTGTTCAGGAGCTTTCGAGATTTTTGAGCGCCGACGACGTTGCATTACTTGCTTATCGAAGAGTTCTCCCTCAGCAATCACGCATAAGTTCTTGTCTGCCCAAAAAAAACCCCGCTCTAAGTCACATATTGTTATTGCATACTTGCATGAAGATGTCATGAACTTTTTCCAGTCCTCACAAACCTTTGGCGTTATCCCAGACTGGTGAAGCAAATCAATCAAGATTTCTCTCCGTCCAGTTGAGTCAGCACAAAAAAGAACTTTGAGTGAGTCATTGTCAATTTCTTTAAGAAATGTGTTTAGCGCCACAAAGGATACTTTCGTTGTTTTATCAACACTAATATTTGGCAAATTATGAATTCGGAAATTATGGTTCTCATGCGAATTAGAGTCTGAAGTTCCGGTCAAAAAAACTCTACGCAAAGCCCCTATCTTTTGTAATAATTCAGCTACGGAAATAAAAACTTCATCTGGCGGAATCAATGGTCGGTGATTGTCGATTTTGAAATCATTATACCTACTTGTAATGTTTTCCCAAAATTTTTCAGACGCTGTTTCGATTCCAGTGAGGCTAAGGATATTTGTCTTGGGGGGCAAATAATCAAAAATCGTAGACATATTTTCGAAAAAAAACTTCAAAAAATATTCGATTCCCTGTGGCGCGACACCATTCGCAATATCTTGATAAATTGGAGTGTCACTAAGACTTTTGGGAAACATTACACACCATCGATTTAGAAAGTGGTTAATTGATTTTCGGTCCATCGGAAATTCTTTCGCGGGCAAAATACTTACGTCATTAATTTTTTTTATCGTCCTTTGAGAATCTACATCAAACAGGCGCAAGGACTCTATTTCGTCATCGACCAAGTCAATGCGAAATGGTGTTCGGGCACCCATTGGAAAAACGTCGATGATCGATCCTCTGGCCGCATATTCTCCACAGTTAAACACAGTGTCTGCTCTTTGGTACCCGACATATTCGAGTTGGCTCAGAAATTTTGCACGCTCACAAATGTCTCCGACTTGGTGGAGGAAAGTACGCGAAGCAACAAAATCGGTTGGAATTAACCGATGCATCATAGTTTGCACTGATATCACAAGAATACCATGGGACACCGAGCATAATTGCGATAAGGTGGCGAGTCGCTCCGAGATGATGTCTTGATGAGGTGAAAAAATATCATATGGAAGTGTTTCCCAATCAGGAAGACGATAGATTGGAAGATCATCACCGAGGGTAAAAAAGCTAATGGAGCTCATATAGGCATCTACCTCGTTCGCGGAACTAGCAATTACAACTGTGAGGCCACAAAACCTTTTAGCATAGTCAGCAATTGCCAATGCTGTTCCTGATATTGATAGCGCGCTCCAATTTGTTTTGGCGTTTATTGTTTTATCGAAAGAAAAGTTTAGTTTTGTCATTTACCTTGAATCTAACCCTTGCGTTACGGATACGTGTTGCCTCTCATCTAAATCTAATTCGTTTGATTTAGTATTTTAGTTTTTTGAAATTTGGCAGGCATAAACCACTAAATTTAGCCTATGTTTATTGTGATTATTAAAAAGCCAGTCCCAAAGACATTTTGCGTAACTTTTTCATTATACCCTTATAAAGCTCAGTTCTGAATTGATAACATACTTAGTACGAGTCAAGCCTAAAAATATATGAGAATATTTTCTTGGTTAGACCGCAATGATGATCGGTAGTATCTTTTTGCGCTTTGGTTTCGATGTGTTTCTTGTCTCTTTGAAAAAACTCTAATTTTTCCTCCTCGCGACTGGAATCATTAGACACACCCTATTACAATAGTAATCCTATGACATGATAGATGAGCCTCCGCCAAGATCGCGCGTTCTGGCTAGTCCATTTGTGCTTCCACTGAAGTTTTCCGCCGAGAGTTTGTCAGGAGTTGTTTCCTGATTTGTTAATTGTATTTAGAGCATAGTTTAAATGATAAAAATCCGTAGTGGGATCGATCTTCCAATTGTAGGTGCGCCTGAGCAAGTTGTTGAGGATGCCCCAAATGTCAGTCAAGTAGCGTTGATGGGAGCCGATTATCATGGCTTGAAACCCACGATGTCGGTGAAGGTTGGCGACAATGTTAAGTTAGGACAATTGTTATTCACTGACAAAAAGAATCCTCTGGTGCGCTATACGGCTCCGGGGGCGGGTCGCGTAGTGGCAGTAAACCGAGGTGAACGCAGAGTTTTTCGGTCTCTAGTGATAGAACTTCAGGGGGAGTCGGAAGTGACCTTCGAGATTTTTAGTGATCATCAAATAGAGGTCATGTCTCGTGAGGATATCGTAAATAACCTTCTCAAATCCGGTGCTTGGGTTGCGTTGAGAACTCGACCCTTCTCGAAGGTGCCTGATCCAGCATCAAAACCGTCTTCTATATTTGTCACTGCAATTGATAGTAATCCTCTTGCCGCGGATCCTCTCGGGATTATTGCCGCAAGGTCGGACCAGTTTGAGTGTGGATTGAGGGTCTTGAAACGACTCACTGATGGAGCCATTACTCTATGCACTGCACCGAATTCTGGAATTAAAGGAACCTGCATTACTGGCGTTCAAGAAGTCTCATTTAGCGGGCCTCATCCCGCGGGTTTGGTTGGGACTCATATTCATTTTCTCGATCCTGTTAATGCACAAAAAACTGTATGGCACATTGGGTATCAGGATGTTATTGCTATCGGCAGCCTATTTAAAAGTGGGCGCATTGATGTAAGCAGAGTAATTGCGCTTGGAGGGCCTCAGGTAAAACGACCTAGATTATTGGTTACACGTCTCGGTGCGCACATAAAACAGCTTGTAGTTGAGGAACTTTTTCATGATGAAAACAGATTAATTTCGGGCTCGGTATTCTCTGGCAGAAGAGCAGACCAAGATTTCGCATATTTGGGACGATATCACGTCCAGATCTCCGTTATACGAGAGGGAAGAGAGCGGCAATTCCTCCACTATTTGAGAGTTGGGGCAAACAGTCACTCCGTGTTGCCTATATTTTTGTCATCTTTACGAAAGAAGCTACATTCCATGACTACGAGTACTAATGGAAGCGAGCGAGCAATGGTTCCAATAGGAGCTTATGAGGCGGTGAACCCGCTTGATATTCTCCCAACACAATTATTACGAGCACTAATTGTTGGTGATACGGAAATGGCGCAGAAGCTCGGTTGTTTGGAATTAGATGAAGAGGATGTGGTCCTCTACACATATGTATGCGTAGGGAAATATGAATATGGTCAGATTTTACGAGAAAATTTGAATCGAATTGAAGCCGAGGGTTAGACAGTGTTAAGGCAAAAACTTGATAAGTATGAACCACATTTCCAGCGAGGTGGAAAGTGGTCCCGATTTTACGCTCTTTATGAAGCCGTCGACACCGCACTCTACAAGCCAGCGAGCGTGACAAAAAATGGCTCTCATGTGCGCGATGGTATCGATTTGAAGCGTGTGATGATCACAGTTTGGATAGCGACATTCCCTGCAATGTTTTTCGGAATGTGGAATGTAGGTTATCAGGCAAACACTATAATTACGGAGCTAGGACTCCCTGCTCAAGACGGTTTACGCGGACTTTTGATCGGCTTTTTTGCAGGTTATGACCCGACAAGTACATGGGATAACCTTGTCCATGGTGCCGCTTATTTTCTACCCATTTACATTGTTACGTTTGTGACAGGTGGTTTTTGGGAAGTTCTTTTTGCTAGTGTGAGAAATCACGAGGTAAATGAGGGATTTTTCGTCTCATCAGTCTTGTTCTCACTATGCTGTCCACCCGATCTCCCACTTTGGATGGTTGCTCTTGGAATAAGTTTTGGGATTGTGGTCGGAAAAGAGGTTTTTGGGGGAACGGGCAAAAACTTCCTGAATCCAGCGCTTACTGGTAGAGCTTTCTTGTATTTTGCATATCCGGCTTACATGAGCGGTGATGCGGTTTGGACTGCTGTTGATGGATACACCGGAGCGACTATGTTGTCAGCGGCGGCGTCTAATGGGATGGACGGCCTAGTAAATATAACAAGTTGGTCAAATGCGTTTTTTGGGTTTATACATGGATCGATCGGCGAGACGTCAACCCTAGCCATTTTAATCGGAGGATCGCTCTTGCTGTACATGCGTATTGCATCATGGCGGATAGTTACCGGTGTTCTCGTCGGTTCGGCTGTATTTGTGTTGTTCCTGAACAACATTGATTCGACAAACCCGATGATGTCATTACCATTTTATTGGCACTGGGTAATTGGAGGCTTTGCGTTTGGCACCTTTTTTATGGCAACCGATCCCGTATCAGCTTCAATGACAGAGGTTGGAAAGTTCTATTACGGAGTCTTGATCGGAGTTATGACGATTATGATCCGCGTTCTCAATCCAGCATTTCCCGAAGGGATCATGCTGGCGATACTTTTTGCAAATCTTTTTGCTCCACTGATAGACCATTTTGTAGTCCAGTCGAACATTGCCAGAAGGGTGTCTCGTGGACAATGATTCCGTAAAGAAAACGTTTATTGTGGCACTATGCCTGTGCCTTGTTTGTGCCGTTGTGGTTTCTGCTTCGGCAGTAATATTGCGTCCTGCCCAGGCTTTCAATAAGGCGTTAGATCTGAAGGCTAATATTCTTCAGTCGGCTGGTCTGTATGAGACGGGAGTGAGTGTTGAAAAGCAGTTCGAGCGTATTTCTGTTCGTTTAGTGGACTTAAGGACGGGCGAATTTAGCAACGATTTAGAGGTTGACACCTATGACCAGCGAAAAGCGGCGAGAGACCCTTCTATGTCTGCGGCGCTGACATCCGACTCAGATCCTGCGAAAATACGAAGGCGACCGCACTACGCGACGGTGTATCTTGTCGAAGGTAAAAATGGGATAGAAAAGTTAGTCTTGCCGATAAAGGGTTATGGCCTTTGGTCTACCCTTTATGGATTTCTTGCGCTAGAGGGAGATTTCGAAACGGTAGCAGGCATTGGATTCTATGAACATGCTGAAACTCCTGGTCTTGGAGGAGAGGTCGATAACGTCGCTTGGAAGGCAAGCTGGATAGGCAAGCGCGCATTTCTTGAAAATGAGCGGGTGATAACTGTCATTAAGGGGAAAGTAGATCGGCAACGGCCAGAGGCTGAATACCAGATAGATGGTTTGGCGGGTGCTACCCTTACGACTCGCGGAATTGATAATTTGGTGAAATATTGGCTGGGTGAGAGCGGTTTCGCACCTTTTATTCAAAACTTGCGGACTTTAAAGGCTTAAAAATGTCTAGTGTTAAGAAAATTCTTCTAGAACCGCTCGCCTCAAACAACCCAATAGCACTACAGATTTTAGGCATATGCTCGGCATTAGCGGTTACGTCGAGTATGAGAATCGCCTTTGTAATGTGTATAGCGTTAACCATTGTTTGCGCTTTTTCGAATTTTTTTGTTTCAACAATTAGAAATCATATCCCAAATAGCATTCGGATTATCGTGCAGATGACAATTATTGCCTCTCTGGTGATTTTAGTTGACCAAGTTTTAAAAGCAATTGCCTATGACATAAGTAAGCAGCTCTCGGTATTTGTGGGCCTGATTATTACTAATTGCATTGTCATGGGTCGAGCGGAGGCATTTGCAATGAAGAATCCGCCAGTTGCCAGCTTCTTAGATGGCGTAGGAAACGGACTCGGCTATAGTTTGGTATTGATGTTGGTTGCTTTTTTGAGGGAACTATTTGGCGTAGGTTCGATCTGGGGATATCAGGTGCTTGCCCCCTCTACGGAGGGTGGTTGGTATGTCGTGAATGGCTTGATGTTAATGCCTCCCAGCGCTTTCTTTTTGATCGGCTTTATAATTTGGGGACTGCGTGTTTGGAAAAAAGAACAAGTAGAAAAGGCGGAATTTACTATTTCTAACAATAGTCGGTCGGAGGGGGCAGCCTGATGGAGCATTATTTCAGCCTGCTAGTAAGATCAATCTTTATTGATAATATTGCACTGAGTTTATTCTTGGGAATGTGCACATTTATAGCATTATCAAAAAAGATTAATGCGGCGCTGGGCTTAGGACTTGCCGTTATCGTCGTGCAGACAGTGACGGTCCCAGCAAATAATATTCTTCTTAATTATTTTATTGGTGAAGGGGCTCTTGCCTGGATTGGACTTCCTGATGTTGACTTAAGTTTTCTGATGTACCTGTGTTTTATAGGTGTGATTGCGGCTATGGTGCAAATTTTAGAAATGGTTCTGGACAAATATGTGCCTGTTCTTTATGGGGCCTTAGGAGTTTTCCTGCCCTTGATTACGGTGAATTGCGCAATATTGGGCGGGTCTTTGCTGATGGCGGAGCGAGGTTACAATTTTTCAGAGAGTGTAGTTTACGGCTTTGGGTCAGGATTATCTTGGGCCTTAGCAATCGCTGTACTCGCCGGTATCCGCGAAAAGCTGAAGTATAGCGATATCCCTGAGGGTCTTCAGGGACTGGGCATCGTGTTTATAACGGTCGGTTTGATATCGATGGGATTTATGTCATTTGGCGGAATAGCGCTTTAAGCAAAGGGAGATTTGTATTTTGATGGGCTTTGAAATTACGCTAGGTGTAATGATGTTTACAACCATAATCATGACCCTTGTGGGATTTATTTTAGTTGCTCGAAGCCAGCTGGTGTCTTCTGGGAGTGTAAATATTGAAATCAATGGAGAGAAGACAATAACGGTTCAGGCCGGCGATAAGCTCTTACAGACCCTATCAAATGCGGGATTATTCTTGCCGTCCGCGTGTGGCGGCGGCGGTAGTTGTGCACAATGTAAATGCATCATTGCTGATGGTGGTGGCTCTATGCTGCCGACGGAAGAGGGACATTTTAATCGTAGGCAAGCGGCGGAAGGATGGAGGTTATCTTGTCAAACTCCTGTAAAGCAGGATATGAAGGTACTCGTTCCTGATGAAGTATTTGGAGTGAAAAGGTGGAAATGTACCGTTGAGTCGAATTCAAATGTAGCTACATTTATCAAGGAGCTAACCTTGCGCTTGCCTGAGGGAGAAAAAGTAAACTTCAGAGCGGGTGGGTACGTTCAGTTGGAGTGTCCTCCCCACCATATAAAATTTTCAGATTTTGATATCGAGGATCAATATCGGGCCGATTGGGAACGCTTCAATTTTTTCAGACACGAATCTATCGTGGACGAGACTGTTATTCGCGCATACTCAATGGCAAATTATCCCGATGAACATGGTATTGTTAAATTTAACATACGCATCGCGACCCCGCCGCCGGGATCTGAAGGTATAGTGCCAGGCCAAATGTCATCTTATATTTTTAGCCTGAAACCCGGAGATATTATCACTGTCTTCGGTCCATTCGGGGAATTTTTTGCCAAGGAGACGAGTGCTGAAATGATTTTTATAGGTGGAGGGGCCGGGATGGCGCCTATGCGTTCGCATATTTTTGATCAATTAAAGCGAATAAAGACAGAGAGAAAAATCAGCTTTTGGTATGGTGCGAGATCACTGAGAGAATGTTTTTATCATGGGGAATATGACAAGCTTGCCCAAGACAACGACAACTTTGAGTGGCACTTGGCATTATCAGATCCTCAACCTGAAGACGAGTGGCAGGGTTCGACTGGATTTATTCATAATGTTTTATATGAACAATACTTAAAAAATCATGATGCTCCGGAAGACTGTGAGTACTACATGTGTGGTCCGCCAATGATGAATTCAGCGGTTGTTAAGTTGCTGCAAGATTTGGGTGTTGAAAATGAGAATATTTTTTTAGATGATTTCGGTGGTTAGTGCTGAGACACCAAATTTTGTTACTAGAGCCAACGAGAGTTTTCGTCGGTTAACGTATGCAGCAGTGATGGTTTTTTTATCTGGGTGTGATACTAAGCCTGAGATAATAAGAATAAGCGGTGAAAAGCTCGGTACTCAGTACCGCGTCACCATTGTTGCAGATCAACCCGCGCCAGCTGATCTACCGGATCAAATCGCGGCTTTGATCGATTCGGTGGATCGGTCTATGTCTACTTACCGGCTTGATTCTGAGCTTAGTCTTTTCAATGTAACGGCCGTTAATGAGCCTGTAAGAATATCTGCAGATTTTGCAAAGGTGATGGCTCTGAGTAGTGAGGTTTG
>MDTB01143224.1_pt1 | contig 13085 bp, 16 predicted proteins | sample 811161 | NCBI WGS metagenome assembly MDTB01 (sample SAMN05326650, study PRJNA326480) | marine metagenome | isolation source: seawater | place: Mediterranean Sea | collected 2009 | reverse complement strand
TATGGAAGCTGCTGATAAAGGTAGCAACGCATACGGTGGATGTGGACCTAGACTTAATAAACCAAGAGAAGCATCTTATTGGTTAAATCAAAAAGGTTCACCGAAAGCTAAAGTTAATGAGAAACCTAAAGGGAAAACCGTAGCATTTAAAGACGCTTGGAAATAACCTAGGTTAAAATTAATTAAAAAGGGGGCATTTTCTGCCCCCTTTTTTTAAAACTAAATTATAAATTAAAAATATGAGTTTAGAATTAAAAGGTATCGGAAAAACAGTAGGGATTGAAACTCATATACACTCAACTAATCTTAAGTTGGAAAAAAATACTATAAATATTTTACTTGGTTCAACCTTAGCAGGAAAAACAACTTTAATGCAAATTATGGCTGGTCTAGATAAACCAACGACTGGCGAAATTTGGTTTAATGGTGAAAACGTAACAGGTAAAGAAGTTCAAAAAAGAAATTGTTCAATGGTTTATCAACAATTTATTAATTATCCAAATTTTACTGTTTTTGAAAATATCGCATCACCTTTAAAGATAACTGGAATTAAATCTGATAAAATAAAAGAAAGGGTTGGTAAGGTTGCAGAACTTCTAAAGTTATCAGCAATGCTAAATAAAAAACCAGATGAATTATCCGGCGGCCAACAACAAAGAACTGCTTTAGCAAGAGCACTTGTTAAGGACTCAGATCTAATATTATTAGATGAGCCATTAGCTAACCTGGATTTTAAACTAAGAGAGGAACTTAGAGAAGAATTACCAAAACTGTTTGAAGATAGAGATTGCATTGTTGTATACGCAACTACTGAACCACAAGACGCATTAATGATCGGCGGCAATACTGCTACATTACTAGAAGGCAGAGTTATTCAATATGGAAAAACATTAGACGTTTATACAAGGCCTGAAAATCTTACTTCTGCTAGAGTATTTAGTGATCCGCCAATGAATATTGCTGAAATTAAAAAAAGTGGAGAAATATTTAAAATAGATAATAACAACGTGGAGTGGAAATCAAACTTAAAAATAAAAGATGGAAACTATAAGATAGGTGTTCGACCCCATAATATTACTACATATAAAGAGGGAAATAACTCAGTTGAAATAAATGCAAAAGTATTGATTTCAGAGCTTAGTGGATCTGAAAGTTTAATACACTTTACAAACGGAAAACTTAATTGGGTTTCTTTATCTAATGGTATTCAATCAAAGAGCATTGGTGAGGAAACTAAATTATATATGAATATAGACGAATTTTTATATTTTGATCAAAATAATAGACTGGTAAATCATGGCTAAGATTACTTTAAAAAATTTAAGCCATAGTTATTTGACAAAACAGAATATCAATGAAGATTGGGCACTAAGAGACGTTAATATAGATTGGAAAGACGGAGGTGCTTATGCTTTATTAGGACCATCCGGCTGTGGCAAGACCACTTTATTAAATATTATTTCGGGTTTATTGAAACCAACAAAAGGTGAGGTTTTATTTGATGATAAAGATGTGACATCACTTAATCCAGTCGAAAGAGATATCGCTCAAATATTTCAGTTTCCAGTTATTTACGACACTATGACAGTTTATGATAATTTAGCCTTCCCCCTAAAGAATAGAGGCCTATCAGAAACAGATATAGATACTAAAGTAAAAGAAATTGGAGAGATGTTAGAGCTGACCTCAACTTTAAATAATAAAGCTTCAGGCTTAACTGCTGATGGAAAACAAAAAATCTCTTTAGGAAGAGGATTAGTTAGGTCTGATGTTAATGTAATTATGTTTGACGAACCTTTAACCGTGATCGATCCACACTTAAAATGGGTTTTAAGATCAAAATTAAAAGAATTACATCAAAAAATAAATCGTACCATGATTTATGTTACTCACGATCAAATAGAGGCTTTAACATTTGCTGATCAAGTAGTTGTAATGCACGAAGGTCAAATCGTTCAAACTGGAACACCTGTAGAACTATTTGAAAAACCAAAACATACCTTTGTTGGACATTTTATTGGATCACCAGGAATGAATATTCTACCTTGTCACATAGAAAACGGACAAATAAATTTAGGAGGAAGAATATTGCCGAATAAAATTAGTACAAAAAAAAATCAATTTAAGAAAACACAAGTAGGTATAAGACCTGAATTTATTAGTTTTTCTAATGATGGCATAGAAGTCAAAATAAAAAGAGTTAGCGATACAGGCAGACATAAAGTAATTGATGCTGAGTGTAGTAGTGGAAATATAAAAATACTTGCAAATTCTTCTAGTAAAATACCAAGTGGAAGCGCCTACATTACTTTTGATCAAAAATATACTTTTGCTTATGGAGATAATTGGATAATTGAATAATGAATAAAACACAAAATCAAAAAGCTTGGTTGTTTGTAATTCCAGTATTTATATTAGTCGCTTTTAATGCAGCAGTTCCTTTAATGACAGTTGTTAATTACTCTTTTCAGGAAACTTTTGGAAGTAATGTTTTTGCCTGGGAAGGTACTAGATGGTTTAAGGAGATTCTACACTCAGAAAGATTTCATGCATCTCTTGGAAGGCAAGTTGTATTCACATTTATTATCTTGTTAATACAATTGCCCCTGGGTATAGCTATTGCTCTTACTATGCCAAAAAAAGGCTGGGGTGTTCCAGTTTGTCTAATTTTAATGTCTATGCCACTATTAATTCCATGGAATGTAGTAGGAGCTATGTGGAATATTTTTGCGCTACCTGACATTGGTTTTTTAGGAAACTCTTTAAATTCAATAGGTTTTGATTATAATTTTACTCAACAAAGTGGTGATGCATGGTTTACAACCATTTTGATGGATGTTTGGCATTGGACCTCTTTAGTAGTTTTATTGTCTTACGCGGGTTTAAATTCTATTCAACCAGCTTACTATCAAGCTGCTGAAATAGATGGAGCTAGCAGGTGGGATACATTCAGGTACATTGAACTTCCAAAAATGAAAAAGGTTTTAACTTTAGCTATTCTTTTGAGATTTATGGATAGCTTTATGATTTATACTGAGCCTTTTGTATTAACTGGAGGTGGACCAGGAAACGCTACAAATTTTTTATCTCTTGATTTAGTTAAGATGGCTTTAGGTCAATTTGATCTTGGCCCAGCTGCAGCCATGTCTCTTATATATTTTTTAATTGTTCTATTAGTTTGTTGGATTTTTTACACCATAATGATGAAAAATGAAGGTAGAACATGAAAAAAATTAAATGGTTAGTACCAACTCTTTATATAATATTTTTAATGTTACCTATTTATTGGTTGTTAAATATGTCATTTAAGACAACTACTGAAATTATAAATGTTTATTCTTTATGGCCAAAGGATTTTACTTTAGAAAACTATGTTACAATTTTTACTGATAGTACGTGGTACATGGGCTATGTGAATTCAATAACTTACACAGTTTTTAATACGATAATCTCAGTTTCTGCAGCTTTACCCGCTGCTTACGCTTTTTCTAGATATAAATTTTTAGGTGATAAACATTTATTTTTCTGGTTATTAACAAATAGAATGGCTCCACCAGCTGTTTTTGCCTTACCTTTTTTTCAGTTTTATTCTTCAGTAAATTTATTTGATACCCATATTGCTATAGCATTATCTCATTGTCTTTTTAATATTCCTCTGGCTGTATGGATATTAGAAGGATTTATGTCAGCTGTTCCAAAAGAATTAGATGAAACAGCTTATGTTGACGGTTACTCATTTGGAAGATTTTTCTTTAAAATATTTATTCCGACAATAGCCGCAGGAATAGGTATTACAATGTTTTTCTGTTTTATGTTTTCATGGGTTGAGCTTCTGTTAGCCAAAACATTAACAGCGACCATAGCCAAACCTATTGCAGCAATAATGACACGAACTTCAAGTACATCAGGTTATGAACTAGGTTTACTCGCAGCTGCTGGAAGTTTGACAATAATTCCTGGCGCTGTCGTAATTTATTTTGTAAGAAACTATATAGCTAAAGGATTTGCGATGGGAAGGGTATGATGTTTTCAAAATTGTATGCAGCTACCTGGGGAGAAGTTGGTAAAGCCAAAGAAAAAGGTCTTTTTGATTTTGATTTATTTTCGTGGATGGCTTGGACTTGGCAAACTGCAGCTTTTTTTATTTTTATAGCTTTATGTATTATCTTAATGCTTTTCTGGGAAAAAAAAGTGCCTGGAGGATCCCCAAGAAAAGGAATTTTGGGTTTAGATACAACTAGAGGAGATAGACTTTTTATCTCATTACTTGGAAGTGCCTTTATTCATTTATTCTGGTTAGCTTTAGTTGGAAGCATTTTGTGGGTGGCAACAATTATTTGTGTAGGATATGCTGTAATTGTATTTAGATACGTTTAGCGTAATAAATGGTTTAGCGTTTTACAAACATATCTAATTTCATTGTTAGATATGCCTAATCCAGACGGAAGATAAAAACCATTATTTGACAAATACTCAGAATTAGGCATTTTTAATTTTGCAAAAATTTTTAATTTTTTAAATATTTTTTGTTTATTCATACTAAGAAAAAAAGGTCTTGTATCAATCTTATTTTTAAAAAGCGCTTTCATTAACGAGTCTCTTTTTGATCGAGAATTTTTTTTTAATAAGACTCCAAACACCCAATAAATGTTTTTTTGAATAACTATTTTTATTTTCTTGAAAAAGAATTTTATTGTTTTTTTTTAAATATTTATAATAAAGATTGCCTATTTCCCTTTTACGTTTTACAATTTTATTTATACTCTTCAATTGTCCACACCCTAAAGCAGCTTGCATATTAGTCATTCTATAGTTCCAACCAATATCGTCATGATTATATCTATCAAAATATGATTTTGAAAAAGATAAATTTCTAAGAGACTTACATTTTTCATAAATATCTTTTTTATTTGTTACAATCATTCCTCCTTCTCCAGTAGTGATATGTTTATTAGCATAAAAACTAAAGGTGCTTACATCTCCAAAACTTCCACACATTTTATTTTTATACTTTAGACCTATAACTTCAGCAGCATCTTCTATGATTTTAATATTTTTTTTTTTTGAAATTTTGATTATTTTTTGAAGATCTACTGGTAATCCATAAATATGAGTTATTATAATAGCTGAAGTTTTCTTTGTTATTTTTTTTAAAACTGTATTGGGATCCATATTCCAAGTAGATAATGAACAGTCAACTAGTATTGGTTTAAGACCACACTTAATCACACAAAGAGCAGTTGCAATAATTGAGAAAGATGGAATTATAACTTCTGAATTTTTTTTTAAATTTAAAGCTTTGATTGCGACTTCCAATGCAGCAGTTCCGCTTGAAACAGCAACTCCAAATTTTCTAGAATTATATTGTGAAAATTTTTTCTCAAATTCTTTAACAAATTTCCCCTCTGATGAAATCCAATTAGTACGAACGCAATTTATAACATTTGCTTTTTCTTTATTATATAATTTAGGAATGTTTACTGGAATAAATTTATTATTCATTTTTAAAATTTAAATTTATCTATTTTTGGATTATAAGGCCCTTGTTTAACCTCTATCATTTTACAATTTTTAATGACTTTAAATCCATGACCACCAGTTAGCAAAATAACAATATCGTTTTTTTTTGCCAACTTACTAAAGATATATTTTCTTGAAACAGTATAAAAATCAATTTTGAGAACTCCACTTAAAATAATTAAAACTTCAACTGTATCATCAACTTTTTTAAGTCTTTTTTTATGAAGATGAGGTTGAATTTTGTGAGAAGTTGGATGATTCATGTATGCAACTTGCTGTGAAAGTTTATTTGAAGTAAAAAAATTTATTCCTTTTTTTTTTAAATAAGATGATCTTATTATTTTGGCTAGAATTGTTTTTTTATAGACAATGTTCTGTATCATTTGATTAAGTAATTAAATTTAGTTATATAATATAAAACATTTAAATGACATATTCAGTTATATTACCTACTCTTAATGAAAAAGACCATATTATTCAGCTGATAAAAGAGATTTCTGAAGTATTTAAAAAAAATAATAAAAACTATGAAATAATAGTGGTTGATGACAATTCAACGGATGGCACCATTGAAGTTTTAAATGAAAGAAAGGCTGAAATGGATTTTTTGAAAATTTTTGTAAGAGAAAATAAAAAAAAGAACTTGGCAGATTCTATAAATCTAGGAATTCAAAATGCAAATAATAAAAATGTTATTTGGATGGATGCTGATTTTCAACATAATCCAGAAGCTATTAATACATTTATAGAATATTCAGATCGGTACGAATTTATTATTTGCTCAAGATTTGTAAATGGGAGCACAAGATATTTTGATAAGAAAGATGACAATAAAACATTTAATGAACCACAAAGTATTTTTTTTAATAAAATATGTAAATTTTTTATTTATAAAGATTTAACTGATTTTACCAGTGGATATACTTGTATAAGAAAAAACATTTTTGATAATTATAAGTTGAAAGGATATTATGGAGAATATTTTTTAGATTTGATAGCCCATTGTAAAAAATTAAAAAAAAAAATCATTGAGGTACCATTCAACGAAATGGAAAGGGCATCAGGATTATCTAAAACTGGTGGATTAAATTTGAGATATATAGTCATTTCCATTAACTATTTTTTGTGTTTTTTGAAAGTATTCATTAAAAAATTTCTATGAAAATTTGTTTAGTCACAACATATCAAGAAAATATTTTTGTCCCAAAAGGCATAAATTTTATTACAGAAAAAATTGATGATGTTGATATAGTTTGTGTACCAGGTTTTTCAAGTATTAAAAGAAGTATATATTTCTTATTTTTGTTACATTTTTCAGAATTGGTAAATATTTTAAAAATTAAATTGAAAAAAATATTTTCAAAATCTATTTTTGAGAAAGAGTTTACTAAATTTGATGATATTAATTCTCAAACGTTTATCGATTTGGTAGAAAAAAAGAAATATGACTTAATTATATCTTATAGCTGTCCACAAATTTTCAAAAGTGAGACAATAAACAAAATTAATGAATTGAATGTTGAACTTGTTAATTTTCACCCTGGAATATTACCTAAATACAGAGGTCTCTTTACTAATTTTTATGCTAAAAAAAATAGTGAGAAAGAAATAGGAATTACTTTTCATAAAATCTCAAAACAAATTGATAGTGGACCGATACTATCAATTTTAAAAATATTAGTTGAAGATGATGATACTATTTATAACCTGTATAGAAAAATTTATTTATCTGAAAACTCTTTAAATTTTGTTGTAAACTCAATTCAAAATTTTCACCAAGTCAAGAAAAATTCACAACCAATGAATAAAAATTCTGAATATAATAGTTATCCCAAATTTATAGATATCTTAAAATATCGAATAAAAAATTAATAATTAAATTTCTTTACATAGATTTTAATTTAATATAATTATTTATAATTCATCATGATCAAAATTGGAATTAATGGCTTTGGAAGAATAGGTAGGCTTGTATTAAGAGCTATTTTAGAAAATTATAATAAAAAAATAGAAGTCGTAGCTATAAACGATCTTGGATCTATAGAGGCAAATGCTCATTTAATTAAATATGATAGTACTCACGGAATATTAAACCATGAAATTAAAACATCAAAAGATGGCATAATTATCAATAATCAAAACATTAAAGTTTTCGCTGAGAAAAATCCAGAAAATATCCCATGGAAAAATGTGGGTATAGACATAGTTTTAGAATGCACTGGAATTTTTTTAGACAAATCATCTGCACAAAAACATATCAAAGCAGGTGCAAAAAAAGTAATAATATCAGCTCCTGGTAAAGAAGTTGATTTTACAATTGTGCAAGGAGTGAATAGCAAGGAATTAAAAAAAGAGCATAATGTAATTTCTAATGGATCGTGCACCACAAATTGTTTGGCTCCTGTAGCAATGGTTTTAGAAAAAACTTTTGGTATAAATTATGGTTATATGACAACAATTCATAGTTACACTGGTGATCAAAAGCTTTTAGATACTCTTCATAAAGATTTAAGAAGAGCCAGATCAACTGAGGGAGCGATGATACCTACATCAACTGGGGCAGCAAAAGCAATGAGTTTGGTATTACCAAGTTTAAAGGGCAAATTAGATGGAACAGCCATAAGAGTTCCAACACCCAATGTTTCTCTAATCGATTTTACACTCGTTACTGAAAAGAACGTCACTGTAGAAAGTATTAATGAAGCAATGACAAAAGCTGCGAGCGAAGAACTTAAAGGAATACTGAGTGTTAACGCAAAACCTTTGGTTTCTAAAGATTTTAATCATAATCCGCATAGCTCAATATTTGATCTTACCCAAACTCAAGTAGTAAAAGGTAAGTTTAGTAGAGTTCTTTCCTGGTATGATAATGAATGGGGTTTTTCAAATCGTATGTGTGATACCACTATCCAAATTGCTGCATTAATTTAGTTATTACCCTCTGCCTCTTCAATTAATTTAAGAGTGTTTATTGGGATGTCGCTATTATCTAAAGGTAACTTCTTTGTTTTGTTATTGATTACATTAATTGTTTTTTTTTCTCTATTATTTAAATCATTAACAGCATTTAAAATATCTTTTATAGAATATTTTTCTTCCATTAAGAACCTACTTTAAAGAGCCTTATCATGTTAGTCATACCAGCATTCCCAAAAGGAAGTCCAGCAGTAATTACAACATAATCATTTTTTTTTATTGAAATATCTTTTTTTATTATTTCTTTCGAAATATTCATCATATCTTTCCAACCATTTGCATCGCGGCTATTGATAGATCTTACTCCCCAAAGCAAAGACATTTGTCTACTCACATTTATATTGGGTGAAATTGTAATTATTTTAACTCTTGGTCTCATGGCTGAAACAATTTTTGCTGTTTTACCTGAATTGGAAAAAGCAATTATTGCTTTCACTGAGGAATTGTATGCCAAATCTTTGATTGAAAGCACAATCGATTTGACCGGATCTTTTTTTGCATCGATTGTATTTTTAAAGTCTTCAATATGTTCTTTCTTATACTTCTCGGTAGAAATAATAGTTTTTGACATCGTCTTAACTGCTTGAAGGGGATATTTTCCAATAGCACTCTCTGCTGATAACATGACAGTATCTGCACCCTGAAATATCGCGGTTGCAATATCATTTATTTCAGCTCGTGTAGCTGTATAATTTTCGATCATACTCTCAAGCATTTGCGTTGCAACAATTACAGATTTGGAAAACTGATTACATTTTTTTATCAAACCTAATTGTATTTTTGGAACTTCACTATGGCCAATATCAAGCGCTAAATCACCTCGAGCGATCATTACTGCATCACTAGCTTTAATAATTTCATTTATATTTTGTAGGGCTGTTTTATTTTCAATTTTAGATATAATACCAATATCTTTTGGAATTAATTTTCTTGTCTGATTTATTAATCTAGAATTTTGAAGGTAAGATAAAGCTATCCAATTACATCCAATTTTTTTGGCAATTTTTATATCAATCTTATCTTTTGTTGTTAGGTTATTAAAGGGCAATGATATATTAGAGACATGAAAGCTTTTATTACTTTTTAAAATACAATTTTGACTTAGACACTTAGTTGTTACGGATTTCGTAGATTTACTTGTAACTTTAAAGGCATACTTTCCATCATCAATTAAAATTATGTTATTTTTTTTGATTTTTTTTAATACAAATGAGTAGGGCAATCTAACTCTTTGGTTATCTCCGTAAGTTTTATTAAGATCAAATACAAATTTTTGATTTTTATTTAATTTCACAAAATCATTTTTGATTTTACCAATTCTAAGCTTTATTCCCTGTAAATCAGCAATAATTGAGATTTTTTTTCCAGTTTTTCGCTCCAAACCTCTGATCTTATTGACGATATTTTTTAAGCCTTTTGTCTCATGACTAAAATTAATTCTAAAAGCGTCTACACCTAACTCAATCATTTTTTGAAGTTTAGATTTAGACGAAATTGCAGGACCTAAAGTGGCAATTATTTTTGCTTTCTTTTCCATTATGAAACAATAGTGTATAATACTATTATTAAATGTAAATGAAACAAGTCTTTAACGAAATCAAAATTATAACTAAAGGGCAAAATCTTTATAATTTCACACCGAAGGTCATTGAATGGGTCCAAGATGAAAAATTAAATAGAGGAATTTTAAACATCAATATATTACATACAAGCGCATCTATACTAGTTCAAGAAAACGCTGATTCTGATGTTATGAAAGATATGAAGATTTTCTTTGATAAGCTTGTACCTATGGACTCAAGCTATATACATAAGGCTGAGGGTAAAGATGATATGCCAGCTCACATTAAATCAGCACTAACCAATTCAAATATATCAATGTCAATCATAAATAATAATTTAGTTTTGGGAACCTGGCAGGGCCTGTATTTGTTTGAACATAGATTAGCAAGTCATACTAGAAAAATTAATCTTCATTTTATTGGAGACTGATTAAAACTATTCCCAGTTAAATTTTGGGAAGGTGTCAAAAACTTTTAAAACTTTGTCTGACCAATTATCACAAATTTTGACATAATCTTCATCGGTAGTATTAAGACACTTTAAATAACAAATTTTTTTTTCATCTTTTTTAAAAACTGCTATATCTATTGGAGGACCAACAGTTAAATCACTTTTCAATGTGGAGTCCATAGATATTAGCGCACATCTAGAGGCATCTCCTATAGAAACTTTTGGTGTAATTACTCTGTCAAGAATAGGCTTGCCATATTTTACTTCACCAATTACTAAATAAGGCTTACTATCTGCAGGTCTAATGTAATTTCCTTGCGGATAAACCATGTAGAGTCCTAAATCTTGGCCTCTAATTTGTCCTCCAACTATAAATGTTGATCCTAATACAAGACTGTCTGTATTTACTCCATCAGGTGAGGAGTGCTTTATATTTAGTTTTCCAATATAAGAAGCCATTTGTTCAAAATCTTTACAAGTGTTTAGATTTAATGAACAGTCTTTATCCTTAATATCTTTTTCTATAGATTTAAAAACTGCCTGTGAAGTTGCTAAATTTCCTGAAGTGACAATTATTACTGTACGGTCACCAACATCATAAGTAAGCATTTTAGAGTAAATATTCACATTATCTAAACCAGCGTTTGTTCGTGAGTCTGAAGCTAAAACTACACCATCATTTGTTTTAATTCCTACACAATATGTCATGTTGAATTCTTATTTAAAAATAAGTAGTATTTCAATTCTAATTATTCATAGCTAATATCTAATTTGTGCATTTGAAAATTGAGACAAATCCCTAAAGGATGAAAAAATATGGTAAATTTATGGAAAAAATACGAGTCCAAAAAAACTTTTGACGAATATCTGAATTCGGACAATAAAGTGCGCAGACAAGCCGTAATAATGTCTCATATTCTAGAGAGGCTTGGTGTAAAAAAACTTAATGAAATTGAAAAAAGCTGTGCAAGCACAATTAGTGCAAGAGGTATAAATTTTAGAGTATACTCGTCTGGAAAAAAGCTCCAAGAAAAGAAATGGCCATTAGATATTATACCGAGAATAATTTTAAAAAAAGACTGGTCGAAAGTCTCCAAGGGATTATTGCAAAGAGTAAAAGCGCTAAATTTATTTATTGACGATGTTTATAATGATAGGAAAATTTTTAAAGATAATATTATCCCTGAAGAATTAGTTTTCAAATCACCGTTTTATTTAAGAGAATGTTACGGATTTTCTCCAAAACATAAAGCATGGTCAAATATTTCAGGTGTCGATTTAATTAGAAACATTGATGGAGAATTTATGGTTCTTGAAGATAATTTAAGGGTACCATCAGGAGTATCATACATGCTTGAAAATAGAATGGTCATGAGAGATGTCTTCCCAGAATTGTTCACGAAATATAAAGTCGCTTCAGTACACCAGTATCCAAACAAATTATATCATTGCATGCTTGAATGCATTCCAAGGAAGACAACAAATCCTCATATGTGCGTTTTAACACCCGGAAGATTTAATTCAGCTTACTTTGAACATAGATTTTTGGCTGAACAAATGGGTATAGCCTTAGTGGAGGGCAAAGATTTATTTGTTGAGAAAGATTTTGTTTATATGAAAACAGTAAGAGGGCCTCTTAAAGTTGATTGTATATATAGAAGAATAGATGATAATTTTTTAGATCCAAAAGTATTTTATAAAAAATCTCTTCTAGGTGTGGCAGGACTATTTAAATGCTGGAGAAAAGGTAACGTTGGTATTGTAAATGCCCCAGGCACAGGTATTGCTGATGATAAAGCGATTTATTCTTATGTGGACAAAATGATAAAATTTTATCTAAATGAGGAACCCAAACTTAAACAAGTTAAAACTTTTCTTTGTAGAAAAAAAATACATAAAGATCATGTAATCGAAAATATATCAAAATTAGTTGTAAAACCAACTAATGGCTCTGGTGGCAATGGAATTTTAATTGGTCCAAAATCCTCTAAAGCTGAAAAAGACGATATGATTAGAAAGATCAGAGCAAAACCCGAGGAATATATTGCTCAACCTTTAGAAATACTTTCAACAACGCCCACAATTTCAGAGGATGGTATACAACCAAGACATCTGGACCTAAGGCCATTCGTATTAACTGGAAAAAGTACTTGGGTTACAACTGGCGGTCTTACAAGAGTCGCTCTTAAGAAAGGTTGCACAATAGTTAATAGCTCTCAAGGTGGTGGTTCAAAAGATACTTTAGTTATAGAAAAATAATATTTAACAACCTTTAAAAGAAGCAGACATATTTCTAATTAATTTGAAATACAAGTCTTTACCAGGATCTAATGTTGCTCCCAAAGGATCAACAACGCCAGTTTTTATATTCATATCTTTTGCAACGGCTTTTATTATATCTGGATTAAATTGAGGTTCTGAAAAAACGCAAATTACTTTATCATGTTCAATTATTTCTCTGATTTCAGCTAATTGTTCTGCACCAGGCATAACATCTGTGTTAACTGTAAAAGCACCTAAAATATTTACATTATATCTTTTTTCAAAGTATTGGTATGCATCATGAAATACGATAG
>MDTB01076058.1_pt1 | contig 13086 bp, 11 predicted proteins | sample 811161 | NCBI WGS metagenome assembly MDTB01 (sample SAMN05326650, study PRJNA326480) | marine metagenome | isolation source: seawater | place: Mediterranean Sea | collected 2009 | reverse complement strand
TTCATCAAGAACAAGACAATTTATATTATTTATTTTAAAAGTCCCTTGTCTTATATGATCCATTATTCTTCCAGGTGTTCCAACGACTATGTCAGTTTTCCTCTTTAATGATGAGATTTGATTCCTAAAATCAGTACCTCCGTATATTGCTAATGTCCTTAAATTGGTTGATTCAGCACTATAACTTTTAAAAGAATCTGCTACTTGAGTAGCTAATTCTCTTGTTGGTGTCATAACCAAAACTTTAGCATTTAATTCTTTATTATTTTCAAGCTTTTCTATTATTGGGAGAGCAAAGGCAGCCGTTTTCCCAGTCCCAGTTTGAGCTTGACCTAACAAATCCCTTCCAAGCATTAATTCTGGAATTGCTGCTTTTTGTATAGGTGTAGGAGATTTATATCCTTTATGCTCTAATGAATTTAATATTGATTTATTAAAACCAAAGCAAGCAAAACCATTATCAATAACTTCTGCCAGAGGAGTAATTTTATCTTCAGGAACAATTTTCTCTTTATTTTCTGATTCTATTAAATCACTTTTAGAAATAGTATCAATTTCTAAATCATCCTCATCTTTCTCTACCAATTGATTTTCTTTATTTGATGCCATTAAAAATGCCTGATTATCATCTGATCAAGCATTCAACATTTATCTAAAAAATCTTAAATTGTTGATTAGCCTTTCAGAGCCGAATTACTAATCTAGCATCTAGTGGTTGAAATCCGACTAATTTATAATTAATTAAGTCCTAATTTAAATAATAAATATCTAAAAATTTCTTAGCTCTTGTTATTGCTGTATAAAGCAATCTTTTCTCATAATTATCTCTATAGAATATATTCTCGTTTTCCTCTTCGGCATTATTTGCAAATGTATCTAATTTAGATTTTTTAGACCATAAAATACTTACTTTCTCAGATTCGCTCCCTTGTGATTTATGAATTGTAATTGCAATAGCCGGAACAATATTTTCTAAAGATGATGGATCGATCAACTCGACTGTAAGTTCATTATTATCATTAAATTTCCTAAAAAGATATTTTCTATTCTCATTAATTCCTATCAAAACGCCAATATCTCCATTTGATATTCCAAGTTGATTATTATTTTTTGTACACATAATTGGCAGCCCTTCATCAAGAGATTTGAAATCATAAGGTTTTTTTTTGCCAATAACGATATCATTTATATTTTCGACACTCCAATTACCAGTATTTTTTTCGCATAAAATTAAATACCTTTGTAAATCAAATAATATTTTATTAACTAAATCTTTTTCATGAATTAATAAATCATCAATTTTACTATCAAAGATATATTTTCTTTTGCTTAGATTTGATGTTGATTTTTTTAATTGATAAAGGTTTTTTTGAATAAAATTAACTAGATCTAAAGGTATATTTTTATTATTACTTTTTATAATATTTACTTCTCTTTGCTTATTTTCATTTCCTAATTCTTTTATCTTTTTTTGAAATAAATAATTTTTATTATTAAATATTAGATTACTAAGTAATTCAATATCTCCACTATTTCTAAAGGTTTTATTGAGATTAACTATGCACGATTGAATAAGATTGTTATCAGAATGTTCAAATAAATAATTCCAGATAGAACAATTTTTTACAGGAGATAATTGATTTCTATCTCCAACGAGAATAATTTTGCAATCTTTAGCTAGTAAATCTAAAATTGATTCAATCATATCAATATTTACCATTGACATTTCATCAATAATGAAAATATCTAATTCCTTTAATTTAAATTTTAATTTAATAGCTTTTTGCTGAGAATTAAAAATCCATTTATGTAATGTTTGACATTCAATTTGATCAAGACTTTTGCTTAAAATATCTTTTTGTTCATTAAGAGATTCTTTTAATCTAGAGGTAGCTTTCCCAGTAGGTGCGGCAAGTCCTATATTTAAAAAACTATCAATTTTTAAATAATACAATATAAAATTTATCACTAGTGTGGTTTTCCCAGTTCCTGGTCCTCCCTGCAAAAAAACTATATTTGAACTTTCAAAAATATTTTTAATTTGGTCAAGTTTATTATAAGTATTTGAATTTATTGAAATTTTATCTATTTTTTTTAAGAAGGAGTTAATAACTCTATCTATCTTTCCAGACCATTTTGCCAATGCTAATTTTCTATCAGCGAATACGAATGGGGAATTAGAGGCATTTAATAATCCTAAATCCTTCAAAACTTTTAAGTGTTCATTAGGCCATCCATCTTTTGATAAATCAAAAAATATTGAAATATTATCTACTTCTATTATTATTTCACCTTTTTTCTCAAATTCTAATAATACTTTTAAAGTGTCTTTAACATAATCTCCATATTTTTCATTAAATTTAAAAATATCCCCTAGCAAATTAAATATATGACTATATTCAAATTCTTCATCTTTTAGGCTATTAATATACATTTAAAAAATATTATCTAGATAATTAATTCTATTAATAGGAGCAGGACTAATAAAAAGACCTGGAGAAATATCATTCTCCAAAGATTTTTCAAACAATTTAATATCAGGTAATCCTTTTAAAAAAATATATATATATCCTCCAAGATGCAACTTAGGTTGATAATTTTTTAATCTCCACTTTAAAAATCTATGCAAAGCCAACAAATAAAGATGTGATTGCAATGGATAATGATGTTTAATCATCTCTTCTTTCATATTCTCATAATTATAGTTTGCAGGAAAACAATCACTAATTTCACTTCCAGAAATAAAATTACTTTTCCAATCAATTACCCACCATTTACTTTCCTCTAAGGTATTTCCTATTGGTATTATGCAGTCAACACATCCTGAATGAAACCCTTTATTTAAAATTTGGAGATCATTAATTTTATTAGAATAATCTTCACCAAATTCAAATTCTTGATCTAATGAAAAACATTTTGAAATATCTTTTGTGGTTATATTTTTACCATTATAAGAAAGTGGCAAATCATACTTAAACTCTTTCAAAACATTTTTTGAAGAGATATCAATTAATCGTTTATTGAGTAATTTATTTCCAAGCGGAATATTTATAATTCTCAAGATCCCATCTCTAACTTTAAATGCCAAAGAAGAATCAATTTGGAAGAAATTTAATTCTTCAATTATTAAATCAAGTAGTTTTTGAGAATTATCACTTTGAAAATCAAATCTCTCTATTATTTTATGCAAACATGTGCCAGCAATAGTTCCTTTAGGGAAATCACTTAAGGGGTTAGACAGATTTAAATATTTTGGATAATCTTGCGATTTTTTTAAATTAGTTTCTTTTAGAGTATTTACAATTGAGATATTATCTTCATAATCTTTGTATTGATTAGAACTCGAATCTGTTTTTTTATCTTTTCGGATCCAAGAGGAATAACTTGAAAAAGAAATAACTTCATTAGGAGAAAATATTTTAGGTTTTTTTGTATTAACTTTATTTATTTTCCAAAGATTTTTATTTAAAACATTAATATTAAATCTATTAGAAAATTCATTAATATTCATTTTCAACAATTTATCTTCACTTGTAGACTTATAAATATGAATATTCTCTAGATTTGAAAACAAATCATTATTAAGAATGTTGTTCGTATTATCTATATCATTAAAAATAATGAGCTTATATTTACTCCTTGTAAGCGCTACATAAATTAACCTTTCACTCTCTTTGAATAAATCTCTTTCCTCTTTTAAATTTAATTCTTCTACTTTACTGTAATCATTAGAAATATTGATATAAATATTCCTATCTAAAATAGATTTCCAAATTGGACCTTTAGTTTTATTTGATTTAGAAGAAATAACAGAAAGATATGGGCATAAGACTATGTCATATTCAAGTCCCTTACTATTATGAATTGTCGAAAGATTAATTCCATTTTGCAGATTATAATCCTTGGTTAAATAATCCTCTCCAGTGCAAATTCTTAAAGAATTATCTTTTTGATTTTGATACCACTTAAATACTTTATTTAGATTAAAATCACTATTGATTAACTCAATTTCTATTATTTCAGACAATTGAAATAAATTTGCATATAAATCTTGATCACTTTTAATTGAAGATGACTCATAACTAATAATGAGTTCATTAACAAGAGTTAAAAACCCTTTTTCTCTTAATTCAGCAGACCAATTAATACATTGATAAGTTAAATTTTCTAATTTTTTACTAATTTGTTGATCAATTAATTCCTTTAGATCTATCTCCACGAATTTAGAGGTGGCCAACAAACTTATATTTCTATAAAGCCTTGGATTTAATAACGAATCAATAAAAAAGACTAATAGATTACTCGCTTCAGTATCGAAAATATTTTGTTTATTTTTAATCTGAGATGGGATATTGAATTGTATTAATTTATTTTTTAATTCTAAACATTGCGAGTTGTATAAGGTAAGAATTGCAATTTTATTAATATCTATGTCTTTATTAATAAAGAGAAAATTAACTATATATTGAGTAACAAGTTCTTCAATATCTATTTCTTTTTTTGAAAAATCAATAATTTCAAATATATTATTAAATTCAAATTTGTAATTAGTACTATCATTATTTTTGGCATTTAATTTCTTATATTCTAGTTTTGATTCTTTAAGTCCATTTTTATAGAGCCTATTAATAACATCAAGTAATTTATTTGAAGATCGGTAGTTATTTTTAAGACTAAAAACTTCTAAAGCATTAGATTTAGCGTCTAAATAAGTTTCAATATCCCCACCTCTAAATTTATATATCGCCTGTTTTGGATCACCAACACATAGCAAAAAATGTTTATTGGTATTAAAAAACTTTTTTATAAGGTTCCACTGAATATTATCTGTATCTTGAAACTCATCTACAAGAATACATTTAAACCTATTTTGAATATCGGAGAGAGTTTTATCATTCCTAAGATCTGAAGCTAAATATTTATTTTCAACAGTTTTTATAAGATCATTAAAATTATAAATAGATAAATCTTTCTTTTTTCTGATTAGCTTTAAATATGCTAACTGGATAAATATTCTTACAAATTCGGTAAAAATAGCCTCTTTTATTCCATAAATTTTATCTTGAAGGAATTTAAATCTGCTAATATCAAAATCTAGATTAAATTTCATAATTTCTTTCTTGATATTTTTTATATAAAAATATTTAAATAAAATATCTTCATTCGAAATATCGTATAAAAGTTGACCCATATCTTCTGAATCAATCCTTAGATTAATATCATTAATCCATTCAATTATTTGATTAAACTTATTATTTCTTGGCTTGGGAGAATATACATGACTTTTACCTCCAGTTTCTTTTATTAATTTTCCTAAGTCAATAAGCTGCAGAAATAATTCTTCACCTTTATTATTCCATTCGATACAAAACTCTCGCCATTTAAAAGACAAAAAATCTTTTAAATAATTTGATATATTTATATTCTTATATTTATTTACTATTTTAAATTTACATATATTCTCTTGATCAATAGTTTTTAAAATTTCAATAAAAAATGATTTATTAATTTTACTTCCAAATCTAGAATTGATCTTTTTTTGATTAACTAAAGAAATTATTTGGGGATCAAGATTTTGAAATTGATCAATCCATAAATCATCTACTAACTCTTGATATAAATTGTCTATATTATTTTCAATATATGGATCTTGTGCGGAACCAATTTCTATACTAAATTCTTCTAAAATATTGCTGCAGAAAGAATGAAATGTAGTTATTTTTAATTTATAAATAGAATTAACAAAATTATCAATCTCAAATATTATTTTTTCTGGATATTTTTCATTCTTCTGAAAGTTTTTGTACCATTCTAAAAGAGTATTATCTATCTCAGTTTCATCCTGATTCTGTAAAAATAATTTTAGTTTATTAAATCTAGAAAGTATTTTATCCCTTAATTCTGAGCATGTATTTTTTGTAAAACTTAGTAAAAGTATTTCCTCTGGCTTAATTTTTTTTTCCAAAACATTTCTCAAAACTATATGAGCCAAAGTAAAACTTTTTCCAGTGCCCGCGCTAGCTTCTACTAATTTAAAATTATTATCTAATATGATTTTATTAATATCCATATTTTCTTAAAACTAATATTTAACTTTATCTTTATAAAATAAATAATTCTTAAATTTACTATTTAAATATTTCTCCTCTAAAATAATCTTAAATTTAATTACCAATGTAAGACTTACTGTTAAACATAAATAATAAAAAGATAAGTTAATTATAAAAATGCCCAAAGAAATAAGTATTAAAGAATAATACATTGGATGGCGAATAAAACGATAAATACCTGAAGTGACAAGGGTTCCGCTAGCTATAGGTTTTGGGAAAGGAGATAAATTAGTCCCTAAGTCTTTAATTGCCAAAAACATAATTATTGAAGCCATTATTATAATTATGAAACCCAAATAACTAAAAACAGAATTACCCTGCATTATCTCTATCTTTTTAAGAAATTCAAATCTAATAAAATGAAGACAAATAATAAGAAACTGAAAAATGACAAGGATTAATTCATTAGAAGCTTTTAGAAATCCCTTCAAATTAAATTTTGACATTATTTATTTTTTAAGGCTTTAAGTAAAGGTGCATAAAATCTAAATGATAGTTCATCAAAATTTTTATTCTTAAAAAAGAAATCAGGTTCTTTTTTATTTCCAAAACACATTTGTATTTCGATATTATCTCTTTCTCCTTTACTAAAATTTTTATTTCCTATCCATCTACTTGAAAACGCCTTTATTTCATCTCTATAATTGATTTTTGCCTCTACATATTTATAAGTACTTTCTGGGGGTAGCGGTAGGCATTTTTCTGAGGAGTTCTTAAAAATATTAATATAATCTTCTAATATTTGCTTTGAATTCTCATGCCCCGGTGATTGAAGAATTTCTGTTTTATATTGATTTTCTTTTCTAAAAATTATCTGACTATTAATTATCTTCTTGTCTAGAGAAGAAATAAAAAGTAATTTAATCCAAGCTTCTGACAAACGCTTTAAACTTAGCTTGGCATGAATCAAATCAATAACCATATTATCTGAAATAAAATATTCTTCTTTATTTAAATTTGATTTAACATAAACTCTGCTAATTTTTTTATAATTACTCAAATTTGTGGATAGGCTCCTTATCAAATCTTTTATCTCTTTTTCTTTTGTAAAGATACTATTTTTTGGCGCAATAATTCCATTATCAATAAAATGATCTTTAACATTCAAATTTTTTAATTCATCAATGATGTTAGGGTTATCAATTTCGTATTTTTTAATGATTTTTTTGATTAATTCAGACTTCTTTAAATTACTTACATTTTCCTCATCTGAATGATGTATAAACGTTCCTTTAGGAAAAATATTATTTTTATTGAGCCAGTAGAGTTGAGGAAACTTAAACCAATAAGTTAATTCTGATAATTTAAAATCTTTATTATCAAATTCTTTTTCTTCCCAATCTATTTTATTTATTAAGGAATAATTACTTTTTAAATTATTTCCCTCAGCCTTAAAAACATGCTTTTTCTGACAATCGTGATATTTGATAATAGACTTAGATTGCTCTGGAGTTAAAAAACTCTCAAAATAGTTTATTAACTCCTTTATAGGAAAAGAAATATCTAATTTATTATTATCTTTATCGTTATTAATCCAAGAAACTATAAGTTGCTTTCTACAGGAAACTAATAAGTCGAGGAAAAAATATTTTTCCCTATCAAAAGTTGATGGATCACCAAGAAGATATTTTTTATTTAATAAATTTATATTTTCATTAGTCGATAATTTTGGATAATAAATACTATTCATATTTATTAAGAAAATAATTTTACGGGGTATAAGTCTAACCTTCTCAATATCACTTACTAGTATCTTATTTAAATATGATTGATTTTTATACTTATAATTATTTATAGATGCAAAAAATATTTCTCTAAAAACATTTAAAACAATTAATTGGTCTGATATGAAAGGTATTGAATAATTATCAATTATTCTATTTATTTCAACAATTTCTAAATCAAAATTTTTATTAAAATTTCTTATACTATTAAGTATAAACTTTATCTTTTTAATCCATCCTTCATGAGTAGTAGACCCTCTTAATAAATTAATATATTTTTTTAGTTGAGATAATATTTTTACCCATCTATTTAAATCCAAGCTAATATTACTAGCACTAAATGATTTAAGATTTGAATTTTTTAAATTATATTCTTTATCATAAATAAGACCTAAAGTAATTCTTTTTAAACACCAATCGAGAGTATTTTTTTCTTCTCCTAATCTTTCATTAGTATCTAAGCCCCAATGAAAACCAATTTTATTTAAAATTAAGATAATTTCTTCCTTATCAGAAATATCAAAATTAAAAATATTCTGAGTAAATTTTTGAGAAAGAAGATAATCTATATTTTCAAATGTAATTTTCTCATTTGCTAATTCAGTAATATGAAAAAAGAATTGATATATATTCGAAAAATTTTCATCATTGTCTTCAATAAAAAAATAAGGTAGCTTTTGACCATTTATTAATTCATTATTAAAGATATACTTTAAGTAAGGTTTTATTAACTCAGATTGAGGGGATAGTATAGCTATATCACTATATTTAATTTCATCATAAGATTCTAGTATTTTTATAATACTATTTCTTACATTTTCTAATTGAGTTAGTTGATTAGCGTATCCCCTAAAAATAATCGATTCATCATTTTTAAATATAGTATAATTAATTTCTTTATTATCAATTAGTCTTTTCTGTATTTGCTTAATTAAAGGAATATTTTTTTTATCTGAAACATTGATAGTCGGATCTATATATATTAAATTATTATTTAATTTTATATTTTCAATATTAGAAGTTTCTTCAAGTAGTTTCTGATAATTAGCACCAAATTTACCAAATATTTTTTCAATACTCGAATCATTTAAATATAATTTATCCTTGATAACTTTAAAATCAACTTCTCCTTCAACAGAATTTATTCGGTCCCATAAATTATTCCCTGCTGAAATTAAGTATAAATTTACATTAGTAAATTCTGCTAATTTTGAATAAAAATTAAGGTATAATTTGGACAAATTATTATCCGAAACAATATAGATACTTTTAGGTATTTTATTTTTAAAATTTTTTAGTATTTTAATATTATTAATTATCTCAATCATAAATAAACATACTGGTTTTTCAGAAATTTTCTTCTCAAGTAATTTATATAAAATTGGTTGCCAATATTCGTTGGGATTTAAATTATTAAAAAGGTTTTGAGACTTAAACTCATATTTATGCCAATTAGCTATCAGTTCAGGTCTAAAAATTAGATAATCAATAAAATTATTTGCAATCTTTTTTGTCAAATTATAAATATCTCCATCAATTACCTTTTTATTGCTTAAATATTTATTAATCCAATTACTTAACGGTAATGATTCTTTATAGCTAGCTAATTCTTCAAATGACTCAATAATTCCCCATTTTATTGAATCAAAACTCCACAATCCCATATCAATTGTAGGATAAAAATTAGCTAATAATGCTTCGGTATAATTTGATATGGTCTTTAATTCATAGAGAGCACTTATTTGATTACTTACAGTTATTTCATCCCATAACCACTTCCCTAAGAAGTAATTTGGAACAGCAATGTCTAGTTTTTCTGTTATTAAAGGGGGGCTAATTATTAATTCTTTTGCTAATAGCTGACTAATAACTTCAATTTTATTTGACTTATAAATATTAAGCAATTTTCATTGTTGATACATTATTCAACTTTAAATGGATCTATTATTTCTGCATTAGGAAATTCGAATTCCCCTACAGCAACAAATTCTAAACGAAGCTTTAAGAAAGTTATAAATTTTTTGTCCGTTGAAATAACGGCGGCTGGAGGAGAAGGAATCTTTGCAGTTAAATCAAAGAATTGGGAAGATTTTAAAAATGATGGATTCTTTAAAAGCCAAAAATCTATTTCCTTTTTATTCTCTTTGTAGTTTCTAGTCCTTTCTTTTAATATCTCTCCGAGGGGTTCTTCAACTGTTAAAAATTTCTCACTTGCTGCAACGAAAAAATAAGTTGTCATTCTAAAAAAATTAATTTGATGAGATAAGGGCCTTCATTTCGCGTACAGCTTTTTCTAAACCTACTGCTAAAGCCCTTGCAACAATACTATGTCCAATGTTTAACTCATTCATATTGTTAATTGATGCAATCTTTTCTACATTCTGATAGTTAAGCCCATGTCCAGCATTAACTTCTAATCCAAGATCACGTGCAAAATAAGTAGATTCAATAATTTTCTGGAGTTCTACATTTTGCTCTTGACCTTTTAAATCAGCATATTTACCAGTATGTAACTCTATAAAATCAAACCCTATTTCTCTTGAAGAATTAATCTGCTTTTTAAAAGGATCTATAAATGCACTTACTTCGATATTTGAATCTTTTAAACACTTAACGTAATCTCTAAGATATTTTTCATTACTCTTAACATCCAAACCTCCTTCAGTTGTAACTTCTTCTCTTTTCTCTGGTACAAGCGTTACGAAATCTGGAAGTAACTTTTTAGATATATTCAACATTTCTTCAGTAGCTGCCATTTCTAAATTTAGTTTCGTTTTAATAGTATCTTTTAGAAGAAATACATCTCGGTCTTGTATATGCCTCCTATCTTCTCTTAGATGTACTGTTATTGAATTCGCCCCGCCAAGTTCTGCTAAGAAAGCAAATTGGACTGGATCTGGCTCTATAGTCTTTCTAGCTTGTCGGACATTTGCAATGTGATCTATATTTACTCCTAATGTTGCCATAAGTTAATAATTTTTGTTTTAGACAATCTTCTAACCGATTAATAATAGCTAATAAAAAATTACAATCGTATAATTTAATAATATATTATTGATTTGATTTGAAGAAGAAGAAAAATATTTATATTTGGCAAGAAATTAACCCTTTTTTGGGTCTGATCGCAATGTTTATAACTCAGGATATTATTATGAAAATTTTTTTTAAAGAAAAGAAAATAACTAATAATGAATTTTCAATACCAAATGATAGCTCAGTCATATTAGCTCCAACCCATAGGTCAAGGTGGGACGGGTTAATCCTCACTATGGCAATGGGTAGGAGAGTTACAAAAAAAGACTGTAGATTTATGGTCACAAACTCTGAGATGAAGGGGATTCAAGGTTGGTTTTTAAAAAGACTTGGTTGTTTTTCAATAAATCAAAAATCTCCTTCTCTTTCAGTATTGCGATATGCAGTGAACTTAATAATCCAAAAAAAGCAACTCGTAGTTTTTCCAGAGGGAAGAATTAATAAATATGGAAAAAAAATTCCACTTAAAGAGGGACTCTTTAGGTTAGCTAGGTTGGCAACAAAAAAGACTAACAATATAACTATTATTCCTATAGGTATAGCTTACAGCGAAGTTCCTTCAAAGTTTAGAGGTGAAGTCTCTTTGTGTTTTGGAGACCCTTTAATAATAAATAACGATACAGATTTAACTATTAAGCAATTTAATGACACATTAAGTAAAAAAATGCTTAAAGCTGAAAACGAAGCATTAAAAGATATCGGTCGATGAATCCATCATCAGTTAGTATTAAATTGAATAATAAAAAGAATATGAAATTCTTAAAGTCAATTCCAATTATATTTTTATTTTTAGGAATTCTTCCCACTTCAAGTTTATATGCGGAGGTTAAAGATCAAAATTCTTATAAAGTACTCTCAAGTGATAATAAAAAGCTTTCAATAACAAATATTCAAGCTTACATAACCGAGGGAGATACTTTTATAGAAAATGGGAATTTTGAAGAAGCTAAAAGCGCATATGATAATGCCAGAAATTTAGCCAAACAACTCGCAAGCTTTTATAGAGACTTAAATAATTCATTTAAGGGCTTAGATGCTCGTATTCCTGAAGAAACAGGTGATAAGGGCAGGGAATCAATAAAGTACTGGGCAAAGTCTAATGCAAGATTAGTCGCCCTTTACAAGAGGAGAAACCAACCAGAAGTTGCGGTTCCTTTACTTGTAGAGATTGTCAGATTAATGGCTCCTACAAGCTCAGAAGGTAAGGAGGCTTATAAAGATTTAATCCAGCTAGGTTTTGTTGAAACACCATATAAAGGGTTATAGACAATTAAAAATGACTAAAAGAAACGAAGTAATTAATTTAATAAAGCAGAAAATTGCTGATTCTGAAGTTTATGTTGAAAACATAAAAGGAGATGACCATTTGCAAGTAACAGTTATTTCATCTGAATTTAATGGATTATCATTAGTTAAACAACATCAGCTAGTATATTCTGCATTAAAAGAAGAATTAGCTTCAGAAGCTATCCACGCACTAGCATTAAAAACTGAAACAACTACTTAAATTATGGAAAACCACACTAAAGATAAAATCCAAAAACTTATCGATTCAAATCCTGTCATGGTCTTTATGAAAGGAACTAAATTAATGCCTCAATGTGGGTTTTCAAATAATGTTGTCCAGATTCTTAATTCACTTGGAGTAGCATTTAATACTTATGATGTTTTAAGTGACTTTGAAATAAGAGAGGGTATTAAGGAGTATTCTGAATGGCCTACAATTCCTCAAGTCTACCTAAAAGGAGAATTCTTAGGGGGCTCAGATATTCTTATCGAGATGTACAATTCAGGAACTTTAAAAGAAAAGATTGAAATTAAATTAGCTTCTTAAAATATTACTAAGTATAAATACCAAATTCAGTTAATAAAAATTAATATTTTAAATCTTTTTTTTAGCAAAAAAACCTTTATTTTCATCTCCATCTGGATTTATAAAACTAGATGGATCTAATATCCATCTTTCTATTAATCTTTCTAATTTCTCTTGATCTTTTGGCTCTAAACTGTTGCAATTCCTTAAGGCTTGAAGATAACCATCACTATATAATTTCAAGTCTGAAGGAGAATGAAATCTAGTTACCAAGTCTTGGCAACTATCGCAGATTGATTGAAAATGACGAATTGCTACTGGATTTTCAAATGATGTCATAATTTGATAGATTCTGATTTTTATTTAGCATTTGTTATACCTTATTAAGGATGATTAAAAATTGCCT
>MDTB01067070.1_pt1 | contig 13086 bp, 13 predicted proteins | sample 811161 | NCBI WGS metagenome assembly MDTB01 (sample SAMN05326650, study PRJNA326480) | marine metagenome | isolation source: seawater | place: Mediterranean Sea | collected 2009 | reverse complement strand
GAAGACCCCGCCACCGACTCGGGCGGTACGTCCGCCGTCACCGCTGGGTTCGTGTATCTCACGGAGACCGGTGACGCCGGCTGGACCTACGCCCACGACAACGGTCGTCAGTTCGCCGAAGAGCAGACCGGTGCCACCACACTGACCGTCGAGAACATTCCCGAGGGCAGCCCCGAGTTCGACACCGCCGTGCGCGACTTCATCGATCAGGGTGCCGACGTCATCTTCGGCACCTCGTTCGGTTATATGGACGCCATGGAGGCGCTCGCCGCCGAGTTCCCCGACGTGGCCTTCGCCCACGCCACTGGGTACATGTCCAACGACACGAACTTCGGCAACTACTTTGGACGGATCTACCAGGCCCGCTACCTGACCGGCCTCGCCGCTGGCGAGGCGAGCGCAAGCGGCAACATCGGCTATGTCGCCGCCTTCCCGATCCCTGAGGTGATTCGCGGCATCAACGCCTTCACCCTCGGTGTCAAGGAAGCCAACCCCGACGCCACCGTCACCGTGAACTGGACCTTCACCTGGTTCGACCCGGCCGTCGAGGGCGACGCCGCCAACGCCCTCCTTGAGGGTGGAGCCGATCTCATCGCCATGCACCAGGACTCCACCGCTGCCGGTGAGGCCGCCGAGGCCGCCGGTGCCCGCTGGGTCTCTTACAACAGCGACATGAGCGCCTACGCCCCCGACGCCTACCTTGCGTCGGCCATCTGGGACTGGGGCCCCTACTACGCCAGCGTGATTGAGGCCGTCGCCGACGGCTCCTACGCAGGCGGCGCCTACTGGGGCGGCATGGACGACGGCATCGTGCAGATCGGAAGCCTCGCCGACGACGTGTCGGCCGAGACCACGGCACTCATCGAGGAGCGCGCTGCCGCCATGATCGCCAGCGAGTTCGACCCCTTCACCGGCCCGATCAATGACCAGGACGGCAACGAAGTCATCGCCGCCGGCGTGGTGCCTGCCGACGGTGATCTGCTCGGCATGGCCTACTTCGTCGAAGGCGTCATCGGTTCTGCCGAAGGGTGACCGTTCCCGCCGTCGAACTCGACGGCATCTGGAAGCGGTTTCCCGGTGTGATCGCCAATTCCGGGGCGAACCTCACGGTTCGCCCCGGAACCGTGCACGCCGTTCTCGGTGAGAACGGCGCCGGGAAGACCACCCTCGTGAACTGCCTCGCCGGGGTGTACCGCCCCGACGAGGGCGCAGTTCGTCTCGGCGGGCGAGAGATGTCGTTCTCCTCGCCCGCCAACGCGATCACCGCAGGCATCGGCATGGTCCACCAGGAATTCCGCCTGGTGCCTACCTTCACCGTCGCCGAGAACGTCGTCCTCGGCGCCGCCCCACGGGTCATCGACCAGGGCGGCATCGAGGCGTTGGTCGCGGACTTGGCGGCCCGCTTCGGCTTCGACGCCGATCCGGGCCGACCGGTCTGGCAACTCTCGATGGGAGAGCGCCAACGAGTCGAGATCCTCAAAGCGCTGTGGCGTGAAGCCAACGTCTTGATCCTCGACGAACCCACTGCTGTGCTCACGCCACAGGAGGCGGTCGAGCTCGGCGAGGTCCTCCGGCGAATGGTCGCCGAAGGTCGCTCGGTAATCTTCATCTCGCACAAGCTCGACGAGGTCGTGTCGTTCTGCGACGAGGCCACGGTGCTGCGCAGTGGCGCAACCGTTGCGGCGTCGCTCCCCGTCGCTGAGGTCGACGCGTCCGAACTCGCGAAGCTCATGGTCGGCGACGTCGCCGTCGAACCGGTACCGGTTGCGGTCGCCATGCCGGGTGATCCGACCCTTACCGTCGACGCGCTGTCTGTGCGCGATGCCCGTGGTCTCCTCGCTGTCGATGATGTCTCGCTGGAGGTTCGCTCAGGTGAGATCGTCGGTATCGCGGGCGTCGCCGGTAATGGTCAGCGGGCTCTCACGGACGCCATCGCCGGCCTTGAGCCGGTCGAGTCCGGCACGATCACGGTCATGCAGCACGACGTCACCTCGGCGCCGCCTCAACGGCGATTCCGGGCAGGTCTCGCCTACGTCCCCGAGGATCGACTCGGCGTCGGACTCGCCCCGAAACTCCCGGTCACCGAGAACGCAATGATGCGGGCCTACCGCAAGTTGCGGCGCGGGCCGATAATCGCCTGGGACGACGCCGACCAACTCACGGACCAGATCATCCGTGAGTTCGAGGTCAAGATCGGCTCGAAAGGCGCGCCGCTTGCCTCGCTCTCGGGTGGCAATCTCCAACGGCTGTTGCTCGGTCGGGAACTCACCGGCGAGCCCGACATCCTGGTGGCGTCTCAGCCCACCCGAGGCCTCGATGTTGCCGGCGTTCGAGCGATCCAGCGCCTCATCGTTCAGCAGCGCGACAACGGCACCGGCGTGCTGATGGTCTCTGAGGACCTCGACGAACTCCTCGCCCTCGCCGACCGGATCCTCGTCATGGTCGAAGGTCGCATCGTCGGCGAGTTCGACCCCCGTGTCGCAACCCGGGCCGATATCGGCGCCGCCATGATGGGCGGGTCTGACCGCGGCACCCGGCCCGATACCGAGGAGGTGTCGTCGTGAAGCGGCTCGTGCTCGCTCGCCGCGAAACCACAACTCGGGGCGGCCAGCCCCTCGCCTTCCTCGTCGGTCTCGTCTTCGCGCTCGTCGTCGGCGCGATCCTGCTGCGGATCACCGGCGACCCGGTGCTCGATGTGTACGAGCGCATGTGGGATCGCTCGCTCGGCTCGCAGAACACTTGGAGCGACACGTTCAACAGGGCCGTGCCGCTCGCTCTCGCCGGGCTTGCCGTGTCGATCGCGGCCACGATGGGCCTTTGGAACATCGGCGCCGAAGGTCAGATCATGTTCGGCGCCATCGCAGCGACGTTCGTCGGTCGCCTCCTGCCGGACGCCCCCGGCCTCGTCCTCATCGTGGCCATGTTGCTCGCCGCCGCCCTTGGCGGTGCGCTCTGGTCGTTCGGCCCCGCCGTCGCTCGGTCCGAAATCGGTGTGAGCGAGATCATCACCACCCTGATGCTGACCGAGGTCGCGTCTCGCCTTATCGTCTACCTCGAGCAGGGCCCCTGGAAGGATCCAGACGGCTTCGGCTTCCCCGGCGTCACCCCCCGTCCCGACCAAGCCGAACTCGGCACGCTCTGGGAACGCACCCATATCGGGGTCCTGATCGCCCTTGCAGTGATCATCGGTTTTGCGTGGTACCTCCGGCGCAGCGTCTGGGGCTATGAGCTGCGCATCGCCGGCTCCTCGGAGAAGGCCGCCGCCTTCGCCGGTATCTCGGTGCGACGCAAGGTCCTCGGGGTGCTGCTCGTCTCTGGCGCAGTCGCCGGTTTCGCCGGTGGGATCGAGCTGCTCACTACCACCACCGGAAAGCTCAACGTCCAGATCTCCAACGGCTACGGCTTCGCCGGCATCATCGTGGCTGCCCTTGCCCTCATGCGACCCAGCGGTGTCGCCGCAGTGGCCCTCGCCTTCGGCGCACTCCAAGTCGGTGGGCAGGCGATCCAGACCAACCCCGGCGTCTCGCCGGCTGTCGCCACGATCCTGCAGGGCCTGGTGCTCTTCGGGGCAATCGGCGCCGCTGTCTTCTCGACCTACCGGCTCCGGCTGGTCGACCGTCAGGTGGCCGAGTCGTGATCCTCGGCGTGACCTTCACCGAGGCCGGCGTGATCGGCCTGCTCGTCGCTGCGGTCCAGTTCGGCACCCTGCTATATCTCGCCGCCCTCGGCGAGACGATCTCGGAAAAGGCCGGTGTGCTCAACCTCGGGCTCGAGGGAATGATGGCGACCGGCGCAGCGATGGGCTTCATCGTCGGGGTGGAGACCGGAAGTCCCTGGCTCGGCCTGCTCGGCGGCGCGGTCGCCGGGGCGATCGTGTCGCTCATCCATGCCGCAGCCGCAGTTGGCCTCGGCGCCGACCAGGTCGTGAGCGGCCTTGCGCTCACCTTCCTCGGGCTCGGCTTCGCCGACTTCATCGGCGACGGCTACACCGACGACGCACGACGGGCGCGGTTTGCTGATGTCGAGATCCCCGGACTCGATGACATCCCGTGGGTCGGGGAGGTCATCTTCCGCCATTCGCCGGTGACCTACCTCGCCGTCATCATTGGCGTTGCCGCCTGGTTCGTTCTCAATCGCACCGCTATCGGCCTCGGCCTGCGAGCGGTCGGCGAGACGGCATCCACCGCCGACGCCGCCGGCCACTCGGTTGTCCGGTTGCGCTTCGCTGCCGTCGCCACTGGCGGCGCACTTGCGGGGGCGAGCGGCGCCTACCTGACGACCTATCTCGTGGGTTCGTGGAGCCAGAACCTCACCGCCGGCCGGGGCTGGATCGCTGTCGCGCTCGTCATCTTCGGTGCGTGGCGGGTCGGCCGGGTCGCGATCGGTGCACTGCTGTTCGGCCTGACACTTGCGCTCAAGAGTCGTCTCACCCTCTTCGACATCGAGATTTCGGGCCAGTTCGTCGACATGCTCCCGTTCTTGTTGACGATCGCCGTGCTCGTGGTGATCTCGTTCCGTGCGAGGAACCGCCCGTCGCCGGCTCCTGCGGCGATCGGCATCGCCTATCGGCGAGAGGAACGCTGACATCCACGTCTCGTATTGGGCCTCGACCACCCAGTCGTTCGACGACATCCGCTCGGCCGCCCAGTGGGCCGCCGAAGCGGGCTGGCGTGGCGCCTGGTTGCCTGATCACTTCATGAGGTCGGCCGACAACGAGAATGGTCCGGGCCCGACCGATGCCGAGATGAACCCCATGCTCGAAGGGTGGGTCACCCTTGGCGCACTCGCCGCATCGGTGCCTGCTCTGCGCCTCGGTCTGATGGTCGGTGGCAATACCTACCGGCACCCCGGCGTCGTGGCGAACATGGCGCTCACGCTCGATCACATCTCCGGCGGTCGGGCCGTGCTCGGCCTCGGTGCCGGCTGGCAGACCAACGATCATCAGCGGCTCGGCATCGAGTTACCGTCGGTCAAGGTCCGCTCCGACATGCTCGAGGAAGCGGCGGCGTTGTGCCGTGCCGTGTTCGCCGCCGGTGGGCAGCGGGTCGACTTCGCAGGTGAGCACTACACCCTCACCCAGATTCCGGTGCACCCGGCACCCGTCAACGGCATGATCCCGATCATGATCGGCGGTGCAGGCCACCAGCGCACATTGCGCACCGTCGCCCGATCCGCTGACGAATGGAACGCCTGGGGTCGTCCCGACACGATCGCCGAGCACCTTGAGGTGTTGCGCGGTCACTGCGAGGCGGAGGGCCGCTCGTTCGACGATCTCCACCTGACCGCCGTCGGGCTGTTGATCCTCGTCGACGACACGGAGACCAGCGCAACGCTCCGCGAGAGTCTCGCTCATCGGTCGGGGCTCATCGGCACGGTCGACGAGTTGAAGGCTGTCATCGAGGAGTACCGAGCGGTCGGCGTCGATGAGCTGATCGTTCCCGACTTCGCAATCGCCGGGCCGGGCAAGCTCGACGTTCTTCAGCGCTTTCAGGACGAGGTCCTCGCCTAAAACACGGGGCGACGGCGGGTGTCGCAGTGTGAAGGGTTAGGCGTCGAGCGCCTTGTGGCGGGCCTCTTCAGCGCTGACCACCGGCGGTTCGGTGGACCAGGGGAAGTTGATCCACTGGTCGGTTCGCTTCCAGACGTACTCGCACTTCACCAGCGAGTGCGACTTCTCGTAGAGCACGGCGGAACGCACCTCACCGACCCGTTCGGCGCAGTGGTCGTGGACCATCTTCAGGGTGTGGCCGGTGTCGGCAACGTCGTCAGCAATAAGGATCTTGGCGCCTTCCATGTCGACGAAGTCGACATACGGCGGAAGCATGACCGGAACCGGAAGCCGCTCGTCGACGCCGGTGTAGTACTCGCAGTTCATGACGTAGATGTTCTTGACCGACATGGCGTAGCCTAGGGAGCCGGCGACGAGCAGCCCGCCTCGGGCGATGGCGAGAATCATCTCGGGCCGGTAGCCGTCGTCGGCGACCAGTTGGGCCAACTCTCGGACGGCGTTGCCGAACGTCGAGTAGTCGAGAATCTCGCGCTCGTTGCTCATCTCCGAGACGATAGCGGGCGCGCGTCGTGACATGATCAGGGCTCATGAGCTCTGACGACCCGATCCACGACGTCCTCGATCGCTGGCACCAGCACCTCAAAGGTCAGCTGCCGGGAGGCCTCGACGCGCTCCTGCATGAGGACTGTGTCTTCTTGTCGCCGGTGGTGTTCTCCCCTCAGCGAGGTCGAGAGATCTCGAAGCTGTACCTGTCGGCAGCAGCGAACGTTCTGCCTGGATACAAGGCCGCTTCGAAGCCGGTGACGAACGACGATGAGCACGGGAAGTTCCGCTACACAAAGAAGATCGCCCAGGGCCGCCACGCCATGCTCGAGTTCGAGACGAGGGTCGGTGAGGTCTCGGTCAACGGAGTCGACATCATCACGTGCGACGACGACGGCTGGATCACCGAGTTCAAGGTGATGATGCGTCCGTACAAGGCCCTCGACGCGGTCCGTGAACAGATGGCGGCAATGATGGAGAGGCTCTCAGCTGGCTGACCCAAGCGGCCCACGACCGGCCGTGCCCTTCGCCGCTCGCATTCGCGCGAGGATCACGCCATGCTTGTCCTCCGCGCCATGCAAGGCGACATCACGACGCTCGATGTCGACGTGATCGTGAATGCAGCGAACACGTCGCTCCTGGGCGGGGGTGGCATCGACGGGGCGATCCATCGGGCTGCAGGGCCAGAGCTTCTGGAGTTCTGTCGAACCCTCGGCGCCTGCGAGACGGGTCAGGCGAAAACGACGCCTGGCTTCGATCTGCCCGCCCGCTGGGTGGTCCACACGGTAGGCCCTGTCTGGAGTGGCGGAGCTGCAGGCGAACCCGAGCAGTTGGCATCGTGCTACCGGGAGTCGCTCGTTCGGGCCGATGAGGTCAAGGCGGGCACGATCGTGTTCCCCGCGATCTCGACCGGCATCTATGGCTATCCAGCCGATCTGGCTGCAGCCATCGCGGTCGATGTTGTCCGGGCCGCCACGACCAGCGTCGACGAGATCATCTTCGTCTGCTTCGACGAAGCGACGCTGTCGATCTATCGGGACCTGCTCGAGTAGCGGAGCATCATTGCAACCCGTTCGGTGGGAACCTGCCGAGGGGCGCGCCAGGTCGGAAGCGACTCGCGTAGGCTTCGCGCCGCGCACCACCCCGGACGATGGAGCAGCGACGGTGACCGAACGACACATCCGTGACTTCTCGCTGGATTTCTTCTCGCTCTTGGGCAAGAAGGCGATTGTCACCGGCGGCAACCGAGGCCTGGGCCAGGCGTACGCCGTCGCCATGGCCAAGGCCGGCGCTGACCTGTACATCCCGACCGTCGCCGACGACGACGGCACCACCAACGAACTGATCGAAGCCGAAAGTCGCCGTTGTGAGATCGTCACCGCTGACCTCACCGTCACCGGAACGCCTGCCGAGGTCGTGCAGGGTTGCGTCGACACGCTTGGCGGGGTCGACATCGTCGTGAACAACGCCGGCATCGGGATCAATGTCGAGGACGTGCGGGATTTCGATCGCAGCCGGTGGGATCCAATGGTGGCGGTGAATCTCACGGCTGCGTTTGAGATAAGCCACGCTGTCTCGTCGATTTTCATCGAGCAGGGAAGCGGCAAGATCATCAATGTCTGCTCGATGTTTTCTTTCCACGGTGGGCAACGCTCACCGGCCTATGCCGCCACGAAGCACGGGATCGCCGGCCTTACCAAGGCCTACGCCGACGAACTCGGCCCGTTCGGCGCCCAGGTCAACGGCATTGCGCCCGGCTACTTCGCCACCGAACTCACCGCCGAGACCCGCAAGGACCCCGCCTACAACAAAGCCGTGCTGGATCACATCCCCGCCGGCGAGTGGGGCCAGGTCCAAGACCTCATGGGCGCCTGCGTCTTTCTCGCGTCGACGGCGTCCAACTACGTGAACGGGCACGTGCTCGCCGTCGACGGCGGCTACCTCGTCCGCTAGTCACCCTTCCTTCTTTCCCTCCCAGGAGTTCACCATGACCCTCACCCGTGAAGCGATCGTCGATGGCCTGATCGGTCTGCTCGGCGCCGACAAGGTCGAGACCGACGAGCAGACGCTCAAGGAGAACAGCCTCGATCGCTACCGCAAACTCGAGGACATCTTCAGAATCTACAACCTGCCGATCCCGGCGGCGGTGGTGCGCGTCACCAGCACCGATGATGTGTCGAAAACTCTTGCTTTCTGCAACGAGCACACCATCAACGTGGTCCCCAAGACCGGCGGCACCGCCACCGAAGGCGGTCTCGAGACGATCGCCGAGAACTCGATCGTCATCGACGGCAATGCGATAAATCAGATCGTGTCGATCGACGAATTCAACATGCAAGCCACCGTCCAGTGCGGCGTCAAGCTGCAGGATCTCGAGGATCAGCTGCGTCCACTCGGGCTGACAACGGGCCACTCACCGCAGTCGAAGCCGATCGCCATGTACGGCGGTCTCGTCGCCACTCGTTCGATTGGCCAGTTCTCGACACTCTACGGCGGCATCGAGGACATGGTGATGGGTGTCGAGGCGGTGCTGCCGTCGGGCGAGGTCGTCCGCATCAAGGACGTGCCCCGTCGAGCCGGCGGCCCCGACATCCGCCACATCCTGATCGGCAACGAGGGCGCCCTCGCCTACATCACCGAGGTAACGGTCAAGCTCTTCGCCTTCTACCCGGACCACAACCATTTCCTGGGTTGGCGTCTCAACGAGATGAAGCTGGGTTTCGAGATCCTGCGGGACGTGATGGCGGCCGGCTACAAGCCCTCGGTCGCCCGTCTCTACGACGCCGAGGACGGCGCCCAACACGGCTTCGACTCGTTCGCCCCCGACCAGTGCGTGCTGATCTTCACGACCGAAGGTCCTGCCGGTGTGTCCCAGGCGACTGCCGACGGCATCGCCGAGATCGTCGATGCCCGTCCCGACGTGACCAGAGTCGACACCGAGATCATCCGTGACTGGTTCGCGCACCTGAACTGGGGTCCCGAGAAGCTCATCGAGGAACGGGAGTTCATCCGCGAGCACATGCGGATGGGGTACACCACCGAGGTCTCGGGCAACTGGTCGGTCATCAACGAGATCTACGAAAACGGCATCCGCCGAGTGCGCGAGGAGTTCCCCCACGTCGCCGACATCACGATGCTCGGCGGTCACTCGTCGCATAGCTACCAGACCGGCACGAACATGTACTTCGTGTACGACTACAACGTCGTCGACTGCTCTATCGAAGAGGAGCGCGAGAAGTACCACATCCCCCTCAATGCGATCTTCGTCGAGGAGGCACTCAAGGCAGGCGGGTCGATGTGTCACCACCACGGCATCGGCAAGTACCGCGCCCCGTGGACCATCGAAGAGCACGGCACGGCCTACCGACTTATGCAAGGACTCAAGAACGAGTTCGACCCCAACGGCATCATGAACCTCGGCACGATCTACCCCGTCAAGGGCGACTGAGATCGCCGCAGCGGCATCTCGCACAGGGAGACCGACTAGCTTGCTGCGCCATGGCCGAGGATCGGTTCGTCATCGGGGTCGACGTCGGCACCCAGAGCGCCAAGGTGATGATCTTCGCCGCCGCCGGCGAGGTCATCGCCGAAGGCGATCAGGCCCTTCGCCCGCTCGAGATCCCCTCACCGAATCGGGCGGTCCACCCCGACGATGATCTCTGGGACGGTGTTGTCGCCGCCATACAAAAAGCAGTCGCCAGCTTCGTCGCCGCCGGGCACGATGTCGCCTCCATCAAGGCGATGGGCATCTGCATCATCCGGTGTTGCCGGGCGCTCCTGCGCGCCGACGGCAGCCTGGCCCATCCCGTCATCAACTGGATGGACGAACGCCTCGACCATCCCCACGCGCATGAGGATCAGTACGGCGAGGTCAGCCACGTCACCACCAGTTCCGGCTACATCGGGCTGCGACTCACCGGCGAGCGGATCGACACGTCGGCCAACCTCATCGGCTGGTGGCCCGTCGACGACCTCGCCCTCGACTGGTCTGATGATCCCGAATACTGGGCGTCCTCCAACCTCCAACGCAACCAGGTTTTCGATCTCGTGCGACCCGGCGAACGGATCGGCGGTCTCACCAACGAGGTGGCGTCGCTCCTCGGCCTGCCCGGTGGGCTCCCCGTCGTCGCGACCGCCCACGACAAGGCGGTCGAAGCTCTCGGATCCGGTGCCCTCGAACCCGGCGTCGGCCTAGTGTCGCTCGGCACCTACATCGCCGCGATGACCTACGGCGTCCGACACGCACCCGACGCCGAGTCGTTCTGGACCTTTCCCGCCTCGCTTCCCGGCTACCACCTCTACGAATGCTGGGGAGTCCGGCGCGGCATGTGGAGCGTCAGTTGGTTCCGAGACGAGTTCGGTGCTGCAGCCATCGCCGACGCCGACGCCGCCGGCATGCCGGTAGAGGAGTTGCTCAACGCCGAGGCGGCGCAGGTGCCGGTCGGGTCCGACGGGCTGCTCACCGTGCACGACTGGGCGGCACCGCCACAGGCCCCGTTCCGCAAGGGCGCACTGATCGGTTTCGACGGCCGTCACACCCGAGGCCACATGTACCGGTCGATGCTCGAAGGCATCGCCCTTCGGCTCAAGACTCACATGGATCCAATGGCCGTCGAGCTCGATCAGCCGTTCACCGGGTTGATCGTCAGCGGTGGCGGCGCCAACAGCGACGTCGTGATGCAGATCCTCGCCGATGTCCATGGCGTTCCTGCGACCCGTAATCGGCTCCGGTCCGCGGCCGCCATCGGCTGCGCGGTCAACGCCGGGATATACGCCGGGATCTGGTCATCGCCGGCGGCCGCGACCGCCGTGCTCGTCCATCGCGACGACACGTTCGAGCCGGTGCCCGAACATACAGCGCACTATGCCCGTTTGGCGAAGATCGAGGCGAGCGTCCACGAGCACCTCGATCCGGTCACGCAAGCGCTCGCCGAACTCGACGTCGAGCAGTCGGAGACCGGTTCCCGTTAGTGCGTTCGGCGCCGCGCCGCGTAGGCGTTGAGTTCGGCAGCCGGTGAATCGTTTAGCACTGCATCGCGCAACATGTCGGCCTGGCTCGGCGGCTTGAGGCCGTTGATCGGCGGGTCGAGGTCGAGGTTGGTCGGAAACGGATAGCCGAACGCTGTCGCGGTGTTCACGCGATCGAGGCCTGCTGTAGACCAGCCATCCGAACGGCGGACTTGGAGCGCCAGAACCACGGCTCGGCACCCGCGATCACGATCGACTGCCTCCAGCGCAATGCCCATCGCGGTCGAGATCTGCAACAGGTTGCCGATGCGCTTGATGCCGTGCTCTCCGGCGGTGTGGTTCAAGAACGCAGCGTCCCCGGCGCGGAGCTCGGTCTGCACCTGCCGCTCGGCGAACAGTTCGATCACCTCGGGCCGTCGCCATGCCACGTAGCCCGGCCCGTATCTGTGAGAGTGGGGGAGCAGCATCGTCGGCCCCGACTCGATCGGCATATCGACGTGGGCTACGGCGCCTTGCAAGGCGAGCATGGGCGACAGCGCATGGAGGTGCGCCAGGTAGCGCTCTGCCTGCTCACCGGTCATGAGGCCGAGGTGGTAGTGCGGGGGCGACTGTGAAACCCCGCCGGGGTTCACCACGTTGAGCTGGGAGGTCACCTGGTACGCCGGCCCGAGCCAGGCGGTCGAGACGAGTTCGAGCGCCTCGAACGATTAGTAGTCGACGAAGGTCTTGGGATCGGCGACGGCCAGTTTCCTTATCGCATTTCACACCCGATCGTTTGCGCCCAGGGTTGCAAAGTGATCACCGCGCGCAAGGCCGTCGGCCTTCGCCTGCGCGATCAAGGACTCGAAGGCGGCGGTCGCTCATGCGATGACATCGGGGGCGACTGCGTTGCGCGTCACGACCACGCCCGGGCCAGCACCGAACGCATCGGTCAACTCCTCGATCATCGCCCGACGCTGCTCAGGGCTGGGCTCGATCGCCATGTCGTAGACCACGACCTCGCGGTCGATTGCCTCGGCGTTCGGATATCGCTCTGCTGGGGTGACGGCGTCGACCAAGGCCCGGAGGTCGTCGATGTCGAAGTCGACATCGACGACTGTGAAGAACGATCGATGACGCTGGAGATCCGGAAGCGAAGCCATGTCCCCGACGCTTCGGCGTTGGTCCAATGTTGACCAGCATCCGGACATAGGAGAGAGCCTTCCCGGTCAGCCCCGGTCGAGACTCACGCTTCGATGTCCTCGACGGTGAGTTCGACATCCCAACGATCGAGACAGTCCCGGCACCGGAAGGCGACGATGTCGCCCGGTTCCCAGCCCTCGTCGGGCTCGTAGCTGATCAACGAACAGACACCGCCGCAGTCGACACAGGTGATGGTCGTCGGAATCGCCACGCCCCGACCGTACGCCGAACCAGCTCGAAAGGGGCACACTGTCGACATGCGTGTTGTCTCAGGAGATCTCGGTGGGCGCAAACTCGTCACCCCTGACGGGAGCGACACACGCCCGACCTCCGATCGGGTACGGGAGGCGATGTTCAACTCCCTGTTCTCGCTCGACGCTATCGAGGGTGCCCGAGTCCTCGATGCCTTCGCCGGCTCCGGCGCGCTCGGGATCGAGGCACTGTCCCGCGGCGCTATGCACGCCACCTTCGTCGAGACCGGACGCGACGCACTGGCGGCACTGCGCGAGAACCTCGAGACGCTGCAGCTCGGTGCCCAGGGTCGCGTCGTGCCCGGCGACGCGCTGGCTCATCTCGAACGCACCGCAGCCGAGGGAAGTGACTATGACCTGGTCCTGCTCGACCCGCCGTATGGCTTCGATCAGTGGAACGAACTCCTGGCCGCGGTCCCGGTCGGCGCACGTGTCGTGATCGAGTCCGATCGCGAGGTCGTCGTGCCAGATTCGTGGGAGTTGCACCGGCGGAAGCGCTACGGGGGTACCGTGGTCATGCTCGCGACGGCGAGTGCGCAGGGAGAGACACCGTGACTCGTGTTCTGTATCCGGGCTCGTTCGACCCGGTCCACAACGGCCATATCGAGATCATCACGACAGCGTCGGAGTTGT
>MDTB01234891.1_pt1 | contig 13087 bp, 14 predicted proteins | sample 811161 | NCBI WGS metagenome assembly MDTB01 (sample SAMN05326650, study PRJNA326480) | marine metagenome | isolation source: seawater | place: Mediterranean Sea | collected 2009 | reverse complement strand
TGGTTCTGGACCTCAAAATATTTTTTCTAGTATAAGTAATTTATTTAATGTTGATAAGATAATGAATGATATAAAAAAAAACAATATTTTAAATAAATCTATACATAGTGGTGTATCCAATGTTCCTTATGCGTTTATGGGTCTTGTGACTCTTGTTGCTGGTACATTTACCTATGTAACTTATAGTGATTATTCAAATGAAATGAATGAAAATTTGGCAAAAACAGTTGAATCGATACAATCGTCGGAAATGTTCAATAATGAAGATAATAATGATAATATGGACAATATGTTTGAAAATGATGAGGAAGAACAACAAGAAGATAATGAAGAAAACCAAGAAAATCAGGAAGAAAATCCCGAGGAAAAATCAGACGAAAAACCCGAGGAAAAATCAGACGAAAAACCCGAGGAAAAATCAGAGGAAAAATCAGAGGAAAAATCAGAGGAAAAATCAGAGGAAAAATCAGAGGAAAAATCAGAGGAAAAATCAGACGAAAAACCTGAAGAAAAACCTGAAGAAAAACCTGAAGAAAAAAAAGGTGGTACAAGAAGAAAGAGAAAACAGAAAAGAAATAGTCGAAAAAGGCGATAAAATTGATTTATATAGACTTTATTTTACAAAGTATATATAACAATGAATACCATAATAACCATTGACAATTTGCAAGAGTTGGTTGATTTTATTCAACCAAATGGATATGATTATGTATATATTTCAATAGGAAGTAAGATGAATGAAAGTTATACAACCTTTTCCTATCCAACAAAAAATCATAGACTTCCTTCCAATGCAGAATATCAAATGATACCTGAATTTATACGATTGCAACCAGAAACAAACAAAATTTTGTCTTTAGTTATCGATGATTTCCATAATTCAACTTTACATAAATGGAATATACAACATACGCAAAATACATTATGCTATCACCAAAATGTACAACTGGTATTCTTTGATCAAATCATCAGTGTATCGAATATCACCCATATTATTCAAACAATCAATGATTTATTCAAAGATTCTATTTGCCCAACACGTTTCTTATTGTGCAATTACATTTGTTTTAAATCTTCCAACGCAACAGAACTGAAGTTGGAAAATGATTTACCGAACAAAATACAAAAAGCAATGGATTTAAAATATAAAGAATGCTTTTACCAATGGTTCGGTTATTCGTTTTACACATATAATCATGTGTATCACTATAATTCATATCATTTACAAAAATTAATGAATTTTACTTATATAAGCAGTTTATTAAACAAAACACTCAAAAATAACCAGCTGGATATATATAATATTGAAAGTGTAGATTATAAACTACAACAAACAAAAAAAAAAGACAAAAAGTGGAGTTATTTTCAAGATGCAATCATATGTTTTGTATAAATTATCTTGCATTTGTGGAAATAACAGGTTCTAAAGATTTCAAATATTCAACACAACGTAAAAAGAAATCATTGGTTGATTTAGGATCACTACCAAACGTAATATCGTCTGGTATATAATGATCATTTCCTTCATAATATGCCATAATAGTAGGAACACCTTGCACCACTCTCTTTTTTTTATAAAAACCATACAAATCAATGTTTTCATCAATATCAATAATACATTTGCATACATTGGAAGGCATTTTTTTCAACCAATCAATTACTAAAGGTTCGATCTTTTTGCATGGACCACACCACGTAGCTCCCAATTTAATAATAATCAACCCTGGATTTACTTGCAATAATTCGGATAAATCATCTGCAGTTTTAATACTAGTAACGACGGGTGGCACTTGAGACATATAAATATATATCAGACATTATATTTATATACTTATTTTTTACAAGAATTAAAACATTTTTTCAAATGATAAAAAAGTCCCTTCTTTTCACTACTTGTATCGGTCTGCATCAATGTAATACTTGTATCTACTATGTCATACAAACACTTTAATAATTCAATATCTTGTTCAGCAATAGGAATTAATTGTTCTTTTAATGCTATGTTAAAAAGGATTTTCAATATTTCACCACATAATTTTTCATCAAATTTCACGTCTTTGATCTGTTGTAACATTTTATACAATTCAGTTAATAGTAACATAATTTTTGGAACATCTCTAGCATCTATTTTATTGTCGCGAACAATGTCATTCATAATGTCTTGAACATCATCAAAATAATGATCTATGCTTAATAATTTGGATAAAACTAATTTTGCTTCATGACTTATCGGTAAATTATACTTTTTCATTCTGTCATCTTGAGATAACAACAATGCCACTAAATTTGCCAAATTGGTCATATCTTCCAATACTGCATTTTTCTCACTTTCTACCTCATTTTTTAAATTTTCATGTGTTTCATTGACTAATTTTTCAGAATCGCGCACTTCCTCTAATAAACGTTGAGATTCTTCAAATACTTCTGCTTTATGTTCCTGAAAGGTTGTATGTACAACATTCACATTCTTGGACACTGCTGGTGTAGGTGGAGGGGTTGGTAAATCAGTTGTATCTAAATATAATTGGTGTTTTTCTAAATTTTCTTCAGTAAGTGACCTTGGGGAAGGGGGAAGGTACTCTTTGTGTTCGCTCATTTATATTTTAAACGCATATTAAAATATAAAAAAAAAGTAATTACTTACTTTACTTTACAGATTATAAAATGACCTACTTTATGCTACTTCTCCTTCTTCACGCGATACTTCCAAATCCGCTAACGTGAGTTTTCCTTGTGTATCTTCGGGTTCTACAGAATGAACTGTTTTCTCATTGTACTTTGCCAACAACACATTATAGTTGTTAAACAACACTCCTTGGTTGTATTGCAAAGTTGCGTGTGCATTACGCAATTTCTCCAATTCGCTCTCCAATAACTCAGCATAGTCCGCATCTACATAAGAACTATCTGGTAGGCAACTCTCCATAAATGCAATTTCCTCCTCGGTAAAACTTAGATCAATGTACTCACCTTTGTTACTAACACCATCATATTCGCGACGACAAGACAAGAGAACCCAGAATACATGTTCATTGCGCGCATAAGACAATTTAGCAGTGCGATTTTTGGATAAAGTATCGAAAATCGACATTGCCAAATCAGAGTGATACAACGAATCAAAGAACACATAGGCCTTGTTGCACTTGTTGTTTTGAGAAACGAGTTCAACGTGTTTGACGCGACCAACATCCATACGATTAAAGGTATGGGAAATCATCTCCTCGGTGATGTTGGGATAAACGCTGGGAATGTAAATCGAAAATGCTGACATTGTTACTTGTTACTTGTAATAAGATTTGATACTACTGATTAGATGCAAAAAAAGCCTTTCAATTTTATGCACAAAAAGACACTATATGGTCAATTATTTCGCAAGGTATATGTTGTATTTTTTTAAAAAACCTTTTCTTTTGACACATGATTATTTTTTCTTTGATTTCATCATATTCTTTTATTATATGTACTAATTTATTTGCTGGTGTCCAATTAACTGGACATAATAAACATTCACAACAAGGACAATGTTTGTAGATTTTCATATAATTGTTTAATAATTGATAAGGAATTGTTTGTACATTATAATTTATTTTTTTCCCATTTTTATAAAATGCAACTGGTGGTTTAAATGGATAAAACTTTAATGTAAATGTAAATTGATCATCTTCTTTATATACATCCACAACCGCAAAATTATCTTGATAAGACAAACTATATTGTTCCTCTTTTAATTCATAGGCAATTCTTTTTTCCACATTATTCATATATTACAACGTATTATATGTTTATGTTATTATACAGAGTAACAATTTCATTTTCAGTAAAATATTTACAAATACAATAACGCCAACATGGACTGCCTTGATGCATATAAATGAACGCGTTGAGATGCATTCTTCGTTTGTTTTTATGAGCAAGTAAATAGCGATCTCTTTTTGTACATAATGCACGATCTTCTTTATTTATAAAAGGAACTATTAAATTATAATAATAATAAGCATTCATAGTATTATTATATATTAAAAATCACAACTTAGTTCAAAAACATCATCATCCACTTTTTTATTTGCAAGAGCATATTCCGAGTTTGTACGTTCGAAAAAATTTACCTTTGATTCTACACTGATCAATTCCATAAAATCAAAAGGATTCGAAGAATTGTAAATTTTATCATATCCTAATTGAACACACAAACGATCCGCCACAAACTCTATATATTGGGACATTAAATTCGAATTCATACCAATCATACGACACGGAATAGCTTCTAAAATAAATTCTTTCTCAATTTCAACGGCCTCCTTAATAATTTCATGAATGCGTTTTTTACTCAATTTTGTTTGTAACTTCTTATACAACAAAATAGCAAATTCGGTATGCAATGCCTCATCACGTGAAATCAATTCATTTGAGAATGTCAAACCAGGCATAATTCCACGTTTCTTTATCCAATAAATGGATGCAAATGATGAAGAAAAGAAAATACCTTCAATAGCAGCAAATGCAACCAAACGGGATGCAAAAGAAGAGCGTTTATCTTCAATCCATTTTTTTGCCCATTCTGCCTTTTTAGTTATGCAGAGAAAATTGCTAGTTGCATGAAACAATTTGTCTTTCTCTACACTATCTTTAATATACGTATCTATCAATAAACTATACATTTCTGAATGAATATTTTCCATAGCAATTTGAAATCCATAAAAACTGCGTATTTCTGCAACTTGAACATCGCTCATAAAACGCACGGCAAGATTTTCCAAAACAATTCCGTCTGATGCCGCAAAAAAAGCTAATACCATAGAAATAAACTTTTTTTCATCAGGTGTCAAACGTTGCCAATCTGCTAAATCTTTAGAAAGATCTACTTCTTCGGCGCGCTAAAAGCAATCAACCTGTTTTTTGTAAAGTCCCCATACGTCATTGTATTGCAGTGGGAACATTACGTATCTTTCATCGGATGACTCGAGAATTGGTTCATGGGTTTTGTTCGTGGCCATTATGTCTAAATAATATACTAGGGATATATTTATGTAACTTTAAAAAATATTTTTCTCTTTTACAGAAAAAATAATTTTGTTTTTCTAATTTTAATGTGAAATAAAACCTAATTATAAATTAGAATGGCATTTGTTACACGAAACCGATTTTTAATAGCATTATTATTAACAATTATATTTAGTATTTTGTTATGGAAAACGAGTGTTCTAAATTTGTTTTTCCAAAAAGAGGGATTTTTATATTCCGATCCACCTAAAATATTTATTATCAATATGGATAAAGACAAAGATCGTTATAAAAAAATTATCAAACATTATCAAAATTCGGACTTATCGAATGAACGCATATACCGTTATTCGGCAGTTGTAGGTAAAAAAGTTGCACCCGAAAAATGGTTAACGTCAGATGCTTTAAATGACTTACGATTAATTGAAAAAAATGGTTATCGTACGCACCATCATAATATTACACGAGGTGGAATTGGATGTTTTTTGAGTCATTATAATTTAGCAAAACAATTAGCAAATGATCCAAAACATAATATGTATTTGGTATTTGAAGATGATACTGCTATTTTGCCAAACACTTATCAGCAAATAAAACAATCACTAAAACAAGCACCTGATAATTGGGATCTTTTGATGTTTTATACGATTCGTGCAGTTGGACATAGTGAAAATAAAACATTTCATAAACTGAAATCGTTTTGGGGTATGAATTGTTATTTAATCAACAAGCAAGGTGCAAAAAAATTTGTAGAAGAAGTGGATAAAAATAAAATTGATGGACAAGTCGATTGTTATTTATCAAAAATGATACAACAAGACAAGATTCATATTTATTCTACCAAAACACATTTTGTTTCTTCTAATTCAAGTGATACCAATATTCAGACTATTTTGAAACCAATCAAGGGTGTTGATCCATATGATTATGATGGATATAAGATTTAAATCTTCATTGGTATAAACTTATAATCGTATAAATACAAAAGAAATACTATATTATTTTACATATTAAATATATAAAATAATGCAACTAACATATTCTCAAAATAATAAATTGCCAAGTGATTTTCATTGGCGAAGATATTTGGAACTAAATGATGATGTGGCAAAAGTGTTTAATACTAAAGAAGATGCCGAACAACATTATTTACGAGATGGTATTCAACAGAAACGCAAGTATTTTGTTGTCAATGTTCCAGATGATTTTGAATGGAAAACATATTTAGGGTTAAATCTTGATGTATATGCTGTTTGCAAAGATAAAACTTCGGCATTGATGCATTATGAAAACCATGGTCATAAAGAAAGTCGTAAATATAAATTAAAAGATGTTTCTATGGAAGGGTTTAAATGGGATATGTATATTTTGAACAATCCTGATATACGTCCTGTTGTGAGAAATGAGATTGAAGCCATTGGACATTATTACAAGATTGGGTCTAAAAAGAATTTCATTTATGATAAAGAAATATCGAACTTACCTGAAGACTTTCATTGGAAAGGATATGTAAAATTGAATGGTGATTTGCGAAAAACAATTCAAAATGAAATCGATGCAAAAATTCATTATATTACGATTGGATACAAAAAGAATCTACCTTATCAAATGGTGGATAATGATTTTCCAGAAGATTTTGATTGGAGAATTTATTGTGAATTAAATACAGATGTAAAAGCCATTTGCCGAAATGAGGAAGATGCTAAAATGCATTATTTACGTGATGGTATTACACAAGAACGTCGTTATAAAGTTCCTGAAAATGAAATACCTGAAGACTTTGACTGGAAGTTATATTTAGACTTAAACACCGACGTAAAACAATTGTATAACAACGAAATCTTAGCCAAATTACATTATTTTATAACTGGTAAAAATGAAGGACGTATATATCGATTTGTTCATACTCCCGAAGACTTTGATTGGCAATTGTATTTAGATATTAATGAATCTATTGCAAAACAATATAGGCGAAACGAAAATACTGCCAAACTACATTATGATTTATTTGGATATCCACAAGGATTACCGTATCGAGAAAACTTTGAAAATGTACCTGATGATTTTGACTGGAAAAAATACATTGAATACAATCGCGATATTGCCAATATATGCACTACGGAAATAAAATGCAAAGTTCATTATAATAATTATGGTATTTATCAATCACGTAGTTACAAACCAGAACAAGAAGAACAAAACCAAATACAATTTGCTATTCATCGAAAATACATAAAATATCCATTTTTATTTCATAAATATTTATTAAATATTGCACCTGATACAAACACTATTACTTATAAATTGATTACAACAACCAATTCCGTTTTTGATAAACATATGAAATTAGTTGGTCATTTGCATTGTTATAATATTGATCAATTTGAACCATTTTATCAATCTTATATGGAAGAAATATTAAACTATTGCAAATTGGTGGTTGTTACTTATAGTGTAGGAAATCCAGGTAAGATAATAGTCCGTGATAATATGGTCATTATTCAGTGTCAAAATATTGGTATGGATATTGGAGGAAAATATGTATGTTCTTATTTTTTAAAACAGAACAAAGTATCCTATGATTATATTTTATTTTTACATTCAAAAACTGATAATGCACTAAGAAAGTTGTATTGGGAACCTCTTGTCTTAAATTTAAAGGAAATTTATGCTGATATTAAGAAAAACAAACTAGGCATTTTTGTACCTCCTTTGATTTACATGGGCGATTATGCAAACATTATTTACAAAGACCATTTTATAGAACCACAAAACATCACTTGTAAATGGAATTTAGGCAATTCGCTTTATTTAAATGATATGGATCATTATTATGAATTTAACAAAAACAATTATATTTTCCCTGAGGGAAATTGCTTTATATGTAAGCATGAAGTGGCCACTTGTCTTTATGGTAATTCCGAATTATATAATTTATTGAATACGGAAAAATCATTTGATGCTGTTTGGGTGAAATCCTATTACGGAGGACGAAAATTGAAAACCATTGGTCCGACCATTTTTGATATCTATCGTTTTTATACTACAACACGTGCAAGACCAAGATTATATCCAAACAACATTGCATGGGGACAAGGACATAAGGGACATCCAGACAATATGTATGAACACAGTTTTGAACGAATTGTATTTAAAGCCGTGCATAAATTAGGGTTTCGCGTCAAAGTCATGCCCCATGACAATAAAGATACAGAATTGAGAAACAATATTAATTTATATACAAAAAAAATTAATGATTACATGAATAATTTATAATTTGACAAAAACATATTAAACAAACCACCTTATAATAGAATGGGTGGTTCATCCGGATTTAGCTCAGTTGGCAGAGCATTTGACTGTAGTGGTTGTAGTTATCAAAGGGTCACCTGTTCGAATCAGGTAATCCGGAATTTATACCCATTTTTATATGGTTATAAATTATAATGGCAAATAATAAAACGCGTAGAAAAGGCGGGAGTAAAAAACGTTCTACATCAAAAAGTAGAAGTAGAAGTAAAAGTCCTGGAAGTAGTATAAAAAGTCGTGGGTTCTTTCAAAGTCCTAGTCCTGAATCCTTAAAAAATAAATGCCCTATATGTTTAGAAATAATACGTTCCGGTCACATTAAAACAAAATGTGGTCATGATTTTCATAAAAAGTGTTTAATTCAATGGTGTGAAAATCAAAAACAACATGCTATTACAAAATGCCCCATGTGTAAAAGAGATATTCAAGAAACATGTGACAAAATAATTCCCTTTGATAGTGCAAAAATTTTTAACTATACTAATATTGCTGGTGCAAGTATAAAAAGACGATCCGAATCTATTGCAAAAGTTGCAGAATTTGTAAATAACCCCGAATTTGATGTAAATGTAGAAAATCCAGATACAAGACGTTCAATATTATATACTTTAACTTTGCGCGCATATGCATTTCATGGTTCTATTGAAAAACTCCTAGAAAATAAAAAAACAAAAATAGATGCTGATATTATATCTCTCCTTACATCAACATATTTATCGGATGATCAAATTATCGAATTATTCAAAAAAAATCCAAAGGCCAAAAAACTATTAAAACCATTTCTCTAAAACTTTGATTTCACATATATTTTTCCGAAGTTATACAAATGAACTAAATTATTAAAATAATATGTTATGTTTCCACCACCTTTAAAATATTTGTTTTGATATACACTTTTTCCATTTCCAATATAACCTATTTGTCCTTTATCTTGGAAAACAAAATCTTGCTTCTTTTCAAAACGGTCATTAAATTGATTTGCTAAATATACACCTTGTTGGTACGCTACTTGTGCTGTTGGAGGATTACCACTATACGCACAATCACCAATGGCAAACAAATGGTTTTGACCTTGAATATGTAAATATTTATCCACAGGTATGCCTCGGTTATTTTCCAATTGCAATATTTTGTTTATTTTTTGACTTAAACCCGACATTTTAATACCTCCACACCAAATAGCCATATTAAATTCTAATTTGGGTTTATCTTTTATTTCTAAAGAATTGGCATTTATTTTTTGTACAAAACTCTTAAAATACATCTGAATATTTTCACGTTTCCAATTGTTTATAACTTTTTCTGATAAAGTTGAATCAAAAGTAATTAATGGTCTTTCCAAAGCATCTATTGCTAATATGTTAAACTTTTTCATATCTGTCAAAGATCCTACAAATTCTGTTCCTGCTAAACCACAACCAATAATGGCAACAGTAGCATTTATAGGTAATTCAGATAGACGTTTTTTTATTTTCGTAATGTCTTCTAATGTTTTCAAAAAATAAGTATGTTCTTGGACTCCTGGTATATTAAATGTATTTACTTCTGCGCCATGTGAAAAAATCAAATATTGATATTCTTTTTCATTCACAATTTTTTTATCAAAGTCAAATGTTTTTACTTCATCTTTAACAAATGTGAAAGGTTGTTTTAATTGATCTACATAAATTGCCAAATTTCGATCATGTTTCACATTTTGTGCTAAAAGTGGAGTATATAAGAAATGATCTGTTTTCGATATTAAAATAATATCGTATTTTTCAGTATCAATATGTTGTAAAAACCCCATGGATGCCCAACCAAACCCAACAATAATAATTTTTTTATTTTCCATTGTTTAGTTATATATTATACATGATAAAATACGGCACTTCTGGTTTTCGAACACATCATAGTGTTATCTTAAAAATTGCTGAAAAAATTGGTTTGGCTATGGCGCAATTGGTGTATTACAAAAAAGAAAGTTTCGGTATTATGATTACAGCATCCCATAACCATCACGAAGACAATGGTGTAAAAATAATGGATCAATATGGAAATATGGTAACAGAAGACATTGAACATTATATGGAAAAATACGTAAATAATGAATTTTCAAATGAACATATGCAATTCCAACCTTTAGTCAAAATATTTGACGAAGACATCGAAATTATTAAAAAAAAACAGTTAAAATTCTTTCTTGGATATGACTCTCGTGAAAGTAGTCCCACTATTTGTGAATTGATCGTAAAAGGTATTTTAAGAACCAATGACAAATTTCCATATATGGTATATCCATTAGTGACAACACCCGAATTACATTACGTTTTTTCTAATTCGTCTTGTTCCTATAGTCAATATTTAAAAAATGCATCGGAACCTATTCAATATCCATGCATTGTGGATTGTGCAAATGGGATTGGGTCCAAGAAAATGTTAGAGTTAAAAAACCCCCATATTCGTTTAATCAACACTTCTTGGACTAGTCCTCAAAAATTAAATGATAAATGTAGTTCTGATTATGTATGTTCTCACCATTCTCTCCCATCTCAAAGTCAGTTGTTTGATTTGAAAAATTCATTACGTGCATCTTTAGACGGCGATGCAGATCGTGTAGTATTTTATTACACTGAAAACGAAAAATTGAATATATTAAATGGAGACTATATTGCCGCACTTATTTTGACTTATTTGTCCAAGAAACTCAATTCAGACAAACCTTTAATGGTTGGATACGTATATACTGGTTATACGAATAATGCATGTGTTGAATATGTGAAATCATTGTCTTTTAGTGAAAACATTACATTAGACACAAATTGTGCGGCTACAGGAGTAAAAAATCTACATTATGAAGCAGTCAAATATGACATTGGTGTATATTTTGAACAAAATGGACATGGAAATGTTATTTTTAGAGACAATATAGACAACTTGGACAATTTACAATCTTTATTTCACCCAAATATTGGTGATGGTATTTTGGATTTATTTAGTGTTCTTTACATACTTCAAACTTTAGACATAGATCACAAACAATGGCATTCCTTTTTCCAACCATATCCATCTATTTTATCAAAACAAAAAGTCCAAGACAAAAACCTATTTGAAACCTCACGCGATGAATTAACTCTTTTCGAACCAAGAAATTTACAAGATTATATTGATGAACAGTGTGTCCAATCATACCGAGCCTTTGTAAGACCTTCGGGAACAGAAAACGTCGTTCGATTGTATGTAGAAGGAGAAGCAGAAACAAAAGTCCAAGAAATCCATAAAAACATTTCTACTTTTATATCAAAAAATATGAACAAAGAAAGTTTTCAAGTTAAAAAACAATCCTTTTCCATTCGTCATATAGATGAAAATGACATTGATGATGATTATTATAACCTTCTTGGACAATTAACGGAAATTAATGTCGAATCTATGGAAATGCAAAAAACAAAAGATTTTATTCATAGATTAAACGAAAATCATTGTATTTATGTCATTGAATGTGATAGTACAAATGAAATTATTGCAACCGGTACGTTGTTGATTGAACAGAAATTGATTCGTAATTATGGAAAAGTAGGACATATCGAAGACATTGTTGTTGATAATCGTTGGAGAGGATATGGTCTAGGAAAATATATGATTGATCATTTAGGAAAAGAGTCCAAGAAGAAAGGTTGTTATAAATGTATTTTGGATTGTGCTGATAATAACGTTGGTTTTTATGAAAAATGTTCGTATGTACGTAAAGGAGCTCAAATGAGTCTTTATTTTTAATTTTTTGATAAAATTGATTTATTTTATTTGAATAGTACCAAAATAAAACCAATCTAGTTTAAATGACAGAACTTCAACTACCGATTTATTATATTCCCAATGAAATTGTGGATATAATTGCCGACTTTCATGATCATGAAAAATATTATAAACCTGAACATAAAAATAGGTTCGAAAGTGTGTTGCATGATATTATTAAAATAGGTGAAACCATGGATCCAATTTCTGCAAGAATAGCAAAAGAATGTTGGGGATCGAGTCCTACTATGATATACAACCCACAAGAAAACGTATGGGAGACTTTTGTAGAAATACCAGTTGAAGTGTATGATCAAATTACACAGACCTTTGAAAATGAGAATTATCAAATGTATTTGGACAATAACCACGAAGAAAACAATGTTGGATTGAATTATTATGAAACTCATTACCATGAATATAGTGACGACGAAGTTAATACTCCAAAATAAAAAGTATATAATGAGAAATATGAATGTTTTCAACTTATCATAAAATTGAAAGATGTTTGTGTTATATTTAGCATAATAACACAACCAACATGTTTTATCTTCTTATTCTATTGTTCGTTTTGAGTGATGCATCGCGTATATTGAAATATAATACTCCATATGCTATTTCGAAACCTCATTATATGACAAAAACAACGCCGATGATTTATTTTAAAGATAAAGTTTTACCCGATTATGAAATCCCCAAATGGGTATATAAGAAGGTCTTCAAGTATAACAAACCCAATAAGTATAATAGTTGAATTACATGGTTATAATAAATTTAGTAAATTCACTATTGCTTGATAATATAATAGGTGTTTTCTGATGTATATTTTTAGGAAAAGGTATATCTAACAATTGTTCTTCTCCGTTTGAACCAAAACCACCAGCTACTTCAAAAATATGAGCAAATGGATATGCTTCATACAATAAACGAATTTTTCCATCTTTGTTTTTTTCATTTGCAGGATAAGCAAAGAAACCTCCTTTAATTAATGTTCGATGAGCAT
>MDTB01001451.1_pt1 | contig 13087 bp, 10 predicted proteins | sample 811161 | NCBI WGS metagenome assembly MDTB01 (sample SAMN05326650, study PRJNA326480) | marine metagenome | isolation source: seawater | place: Mediterranean Sea | collected 2009 | reverse complement strand
TGGTGTAGCCATAAGAAGGTAGTGGAGCGGGTGACGGGATTCGAACCCGTACCAATAGCTTGGAAGGCTATTGTGCTAGCCGTTAACACCACACCCGCATAGTCGAAAGATTATAATAAAAAAGGGAGCAATATGCTCCCTTTTTTTAATTGATTGTATAAGAGTTATAAATATTAGCTTTTATACATTGAGCGTTTTCTAAGAACTCATTTTTAATCTCTTGAGCCTCATTTGTGTTTATCCATAGATTGGTTATTTGATTTGAATAATCATCACTATAAAAATTATTAATCCAAATAAATTCATTTGTTGAATTTTGATTTTGTAAGTAAACAGCTTTATAAGAGATTTTTAATGTTGCTATCTGATTCAAAAATCTGTCTATAGCTAATCTAAAGTTTCCATAATTCGATCCATCAATATAATTACAACTCAGAATTTCTGTTGTTATTGGTGATTCTTTTTTGTCTATTTTATTCTCAAATAATGATATTCCATATAGTTTAGTCGTTTTGAAATTACATGAAGCAATCCTATCAAAACCTTGTATACTCAAATCGTTAATTAGATAAGGAAAGATATCTTCATTTGAATTATTTTGAATATCTAAAATAAATTTATCTACAAAACTGGTCTTAGGAAAATGAGCTCTAAGAGTAAATTTATTATCCATATAGAGTTTATCCTTTATTAAATTTGAAAGAAATGATTCAAGACTTAATAAATTTGAATTATCTTTTAGATTGCATTCAATAAGATAGTTAGAAAATTTATAATCAGGAACTATTAAAGAATTTGCTTTAAAACTTAGATCGGCATCAGATGAGCAACCATTGAGAAAGAAGATTATAAGAAGATATTTAGAAAAAATTTTCATAAAGTAATTATATGCAATATGACTATTTTTACATGAATATAAATATTAAACTTATTTAATATTAAATTAATTAAATTATGAAAGTTTTACGAATAGTTTTTGTAGATCAGTTATCCTTGAATAATCCAACATTAAAAAATGTGTTAAACACTGATCACATTCTATTTTATGAGCCAATTGATACCTTTTATGAAATTAGTCATCATAAACATAAGATTGCTTTTCTAATAAGTAGCTTTAGAAGGTTCATTAATAAACAGAACCATAAAAAAATTATTCATAAAAAAATGACCAAAAATTATAAATTTAATCTTAATAGCTACTTGAAAGACTTGATATCAGATTATGAATTTACCAAAATCATTGTATCTAAGCCATCTGATTTTAAAACAAATAAAGATCTTATGTTTTTTTGTCAATCTAATGGTGTTGATTTAGAAATATTAGAAGACAAAAGATTTATATCAGCTGAATCTGATTACTTAGATTGGTCTTCAGACAAAAAAACAAGGATACAAGAATATTATTATAGGTGGTTAAGAAAAAAATATAACATCTTTGTAGATAAAAACAGTAAACCCATTGGTGGAAAGTGGAACTTTGATAAAGATAATAGAAAAGGCATATCTCAATTAAAAAGTTCTATTCCGAAAAGAATCAAATTAAAACCAAATAAAGTAACTTTTGATGCTATGGTTGATGTAGAGGAGTGTTTTCCAAAATCACCAGGTAATCTCGAAAATTTTAATTGGGCAACATCTCATCATGAGGCAGAACAGCTATTAGATGACTTCATAGAAAGGTATTTTGAAAATTATGGATCATTTCAAGATGCAATAAATAAAGAAAATACTTTTATGTTTCATTCCCTATTATCCCCATATCTTAATTCTGGTTTATTGGATCCTCTTGAATGTATAGAAAAAGCTGAAAAAAAATATCATAGTGTTAAAAATAAAGTGCCAATTAATTCTGTTGAAGGTTTTATAAGACAAGTTTTAGGTTGGAGAGAATTTATAAAAGGAGTTTATTGGGAAAATATGCCTCAATATAAAAACTTAAATTTTTGGTCTCATAAAAAAAAGCTTAAGCCTAGTTGGTATGAAGGAACAACTGGTATACCCCCTTTAGATGATGCAATTAATGAGTCAAGAGAATGTGCATACACACATCATATAAATAGACTCATGATTATTTCAAATTTAATGAACTTGAGCGGCATTAATCCCAATGAAATGTATAAATGGTTTATGGAGATGTATATAGACTCTTATGATTGGGTTATGGTTCCAAATGTTTATGGAATGGGTTCTTATGCGGATGGGGGTATATTTTCAACAAAACCATATATTTGTGCATCTAGTTACATGTTGAGAATGTCAAACTACAAAAAAGGAGATTGGTGTGATGTTGTAGATGGACTATATTGGAGTTTTGTTGATAAAAATCTTAAATTCTTTGCTTCAAACCCACGTCTTGCAGTCATGACAAAATCTTTAGAAAAAATGGGTAGTGATAGAAAAAAACTCATTTTCCAAAAAGCAAATGAGTTTGTAGAAAAAAATACGCTTTAGTTTTAGTAATCTAATCCAGATAGCAAAAATGGAGCTGCATTTTTTGTCATTTCTTCAATATTATGATCAAGCCCTTCAACTAATCTATAACGCCATCTGAAAGGTATCTCATTTATATCAGCATAGTCAGTTAAGTTATTAAAATAATTTTCTCCACGTTGATACCTATGATCACCCTGTTTTTTAGCCCTATAATTGGAATTTAATGAAGGATGATTTGGATCATTATCATTTTTACCTAAGATAAATAAAACTTCTCTAGACAAAAACCAGTCTATACGATTTTGATCGATTGGCATGTTGGTTGTTCCAAAGGGGAAAGGTTCATTATTTAGAAATGTATACCAGCCAGCACTTCCAATCGCAGCCAACTCAACTCTTTTATCCTTGCCATACATCATATACCTATGAACAAATTGTGAGCCACCTGAAAAACCAAATATACGATATGTTTCAGTTTTTAGATCATATTTATTTTTAAAAAAAGTAAAGAAGGAGGATATTGAATTAGTTAATCTTGTATTTGAGTTTTTAAAAGTTTCTCCAGAGGAAGAAGCAAGTCCAAGCGTACTGTAGTATTGAAAACTATCTTTTGAAAAAAATGGAGCAACTAAAATTACATTTTTATTTTTTGAATGCTCCAACCATGCTTCAAGATATCTTTGAACATCTCGTGATGCTCCATGAATTACAAATACTAATTTAGTATCATTATTAATTTCATTGGGTAGCTTATAGAAAAGTTCAACATCTGGCTTGTTCCATGCTGCATATGTCACCTTTTTAATATCACTTGAACTTATCTCAAGAACAAAAAAAAGAAATATGATTAAAATTCCATTCTTTATTATATTCATGTATTTATTCTAACAATGAAAAATGATTATTAGGTTAAAATAACATAACAAAAAATATTTAATATAATTGAATAAATATCAAAACATTGTAGAAAAAATTCACGCTTCGCCATTCAAGCTAGTTATTGTTTCAAGCGGAGGTGGTACTAATGCCATTTCATCATTATTACAAGTTCCTGGTGCCAGTAATACCATTCTTGAATCCTATATTCCATATTCTAAAGAATCCATGAATGAGTTTTTAAACTCTAAGCCAGATAAATATTGCTCTTTAGATACTTGTTTAAGTATGGCGGCAAATGCGTATAAAAAATCTAGAAAAATTGATTCACAATCAAAATCAAAATATCTTTTGGGCATCTCTATAACAGCAAACCTTTCTACAACATATGAAAAAAAAGGTGATCATAAATTTTTTATAGTTGTTCAAAGTCACGACTATACAAAATATCTTGAATGTTATTTGGATAAAGGTGCTAGAACTAGAGAAATGGAAGAAGAGCTAATAACAGGTTGTGTAATATATCTACTATCAGAATCGTGTGGCCTAAAATCGGATCTTCCAGAAATTCCAGAAAAAATTAAAATTAACCAAATAAATGCTGAAAAGTCGTGGAAGAAATTATTTAATAATCAGGTTGGGTATATTTCAAATATAAAAAATACTCCTGAGCTAATTTTCCCTGGTTCATTTAACCCTCTTCATGAAGGCCATATCAAAATGAAGGAATTAGCAGAAAAAAAGACAGGTATGCATACTACTTTTGAAATATGCGCTAAAAATGCCGACAAACCGCCATTAACTTTTTATGAAATAAAAAAAACTATTGATCAATTTCAAAACGATGAAAGTTGGATGCTTACATCTGCAGGAAGATTCAGTGAAAAAGCAGAAATGTTCCCAAATTCGGTATTTATTATTGGAGCTGATACTTTAATGAGGGTATTTGACGAAAAATTTTATAAGAGCTATAAAGACATGATGGATCATATACAAAGATTTAACGATCATAATATCAATTTCTTAGTATTTGGAAGAAAGGTAAATAAAAAATTTATTTCTTTAGATAAAATTAAAGTTCCAGAAATTATTGAGGCAAGATGCACTGGTTTTGAGGAAGCTATTTTTAGAGATGATATATCATCTACAGAGCTAAGACTTACCAAAAATTAATTATGAGGTGGCAATTTTGACTCGACAAACCACTCGTGCACTCTTTTAACTGGGTTAAACTTTTTCATTCTCATTTTCTTATTTTCAAGAGTGAAGCTTCTAGTTTTAATAGCAGTATAGTGATATGTATGACTATCTCTAGTCTCACCTTCTGGAATTAAATAAACTTTTGTTTGTTTTTTGTCTGCCATTATGGTGATGAATTATACACAAACTCTTAAGCTTTTTATTATTTTTTTAATTTTTTATAAAAACTTAGATTTCCATATAAGGGCGTTCTTTTTTTTGTAATTACTCCTATTGAAACTAAATCTAGCATGTCCTTATGTATTTCTTTTTTATTGTTTAAAAAAGATTTATAAAAATTGTCTTTATCTATCATTGGATATAGGCTTCTCATCAAACTCCCAGCAAGCAATATCCCATTTCCAGTATTAAAAGTTAGCGCTAAATCCGATAAAAGTTCAGCTAAAGATTTAATAAAAGTATCTATAACTTCAACTGAAATTGATTCTTCTTGTTTATATTTCTCTAAAATTTCTTCAGAGGAAATCGATAAATCAGTTTTTAATTTATAAATAGATGATATTGCAGATCCTGATATAACATCTTCCAGAGAAATAAGATCCTCACTTTCGATATTAAAATTTTCCATTAAATACTTTGTAGAGTTAGTGGTATTACCAATTTCAGTAGAAAGCACAGTTTTATTATCAATTGATATAGCAGCTCCTAAACCAGTACCAGGGCCTAAATAAAGTGTATTTCTGTTAAAAGACATACCCCTTTTGATGCTCTCAATGCTATCCTTTATAAAATCATGGCTATAAGCTATCGCTTCCCAATCATTAAGTAGATAACAATCTTTTAAATTAAACTTATCTGATATTTCATCACCATCAAATACATAATTTCGATTAGTCATGGAAATAGAGTTATTCACTTTTGGACCAGCAACGGATGCAATTAATATATCAATACCATGATTGTCTATTAAATCTTTCAGTTTTTCTTCAAACTCATCCATATCAGTAAAAGCTGTTTTGCATATATTTGTAATTTCATTTGAATCTGAAGATGTAATAGCATGACGCATATTAGTTCCACCAATATCAATTAATAATAATTTGTAAATCATTTGAAAGTCTTAATCTTGATATGAAAGTCCATAACCGTATTCAAATAAAGGGTTATAATCCTTTGTTCCAACATTTAAGGGATTTACAGATGACCTGCTAGGCCATGAATAAGGAAGCTTACCTTTAAAATCATAGTTAATAGAATTATTTTTATAAGAAAAAATAACGTCATTTATTCCTTCAACTGCTGTGCCTGGATGCCAAACACTTACAAATGCATTTGATAGCTCTAACTCTTGATCAACTATTAAAGGTCTTCCAGTTATAAATAAAGAAATAATTGGTATTTTCTTATCTGAAAAATTTTTCATATTTTTTATAATATTAAGATTTGAAGAACTAAAATCTAAATTATTAATATCACCTTCTCCTTCTGCATAAGGTGTCTCTCCATAAATCATAATTATAAAATCTGGAGTTTGATCATAAGAACCATCATTTGAGAATTCTACATGACCGCCAGAATTAATAATGTGGTTTGATAGAGAATCAAATATACTTAGTGTATTTGGAAAATCTTCATTGGTTATCTCAGTTCCTTCCCATGTTTTTCCTTGCCAAGTTATTGTCCAGCCACCCATCTGATTCTCAATATATTTTGATTGATCTCCAAAAATCAAAAACTTCTTGGAAGGATTTAGGGGTAAAACAGAATCTGCATTTTTTAAAAGAACCAATGACTCTCTAACAGCTTGGCGTGCAATATCCCTATGAGATTGGTTTCCAATAAAATTTTGATTAAATAGATGAGGAACTCTTTCATCAAAAAGACCTAAATATTTTTTAACTTTTAATATTCTTTTAACTGCGTCATCAAGTCTTTCTATGCTTATTTCTCCAGAATTAACTTGATTGAGTGTGTTCCAATAAAGCCCCTCCCATTCAATTGGCACCATAAAAATATCTACACCAGAGTTAAATGCATCAGCACAATTTGAATCCTCACATCCTTCAATCTGGCCATGCCCATTCCAGTCACCAACTATAAAACCATCAAAATTCATTTGAGATTTTAAAATATCCATTAAAAGATACTTATTTCCATGACTTTTTAATCCATTCCATGAGTTGAAACTTGCCATAATTGAAAGCGCGCATGAATCAATTGCATCGTAATATGGCAAGCCATGAATATTCTTTAATGTAATTTCATCAACAATCGTATCTCCTTGGTCAATTCCCTTATCAGTACCCCCGTCGCCTAGAAAATGTTTTGCGGTAGCTAAAATATGCATATCATCAAAAAATGTAACTCCATCTCCTTGCAAACCAAGAATAAAATTTTTACCAAGAATTGAAACTAATTCAGGATTTTCTGAATAACCCTCATATGTTCTTCCCCATAGATCGTTCTGAGGTACTGCAATAGTTGGAGCGAAAGTCCAAATTATTCCTGTTGAAGATACTTCTTTAGCAACTGCACTTCCAATTTTTTTTAATAATTCTGGGTTTCTTGTTGCTCCAAGAGCAATATTGTGTGGAAATATTGTTGCACCTATTACATTGTTATGACCATGAACAGCATCTGTCCCCCATAAAATTGGTATCTTTATACCATTAACTTCGGTAGAAGCCTCATAATAACTTTTACTTAAGCTTTTCCAATCATCAACAGTACTATTTTTATTCTGGTTAGGAAATCCACCTCCGCCATTTAAAATAGTTCCAAAATGATATTTTTTGGCATCATCAGGAGTAATACTGTTAATTTCAGGCATTATTATTTGGCCAACTTTCTGTTCCAATGTCATTTGATTAACTAAAGTATTAATAAATACTGAATGATTAGGTAATTTGCATTCATTTGGATTTGACCAGTCAGCTGATGATGAGATATGAGTATTGAAAATAATAAAAACTAATAAAAGCTTTTTCATAAGTAATTACCCCAGCATTACATAAATTAAAATTAGTACTGACAATATTATTGATGTATTTATATTGAAAGCCCTTGATGTAGAAAAATTTATACCGTTTAAGTTAATTGCTTTCTTATGAATCTTATAACCTTGAGCAAATGCTGTTAACCAACAACCAAAAGCAGATAAAATAAATACAATTGTCATTCTATGTATAAACGGAAGTTCAGGAAATAAAACACTTATAATGATTGAGGCAAATAAAGATATAAGCGCTGCTATTAAAACTGAAAGAGAGGTAGCTTTTTTCCAAAAAAGTGCCACAAGAAATATAACTACAATTCCAGGTGAAAAATAACCAGTAAAGTTTTGTATGTATTGAAAAATAGATTCAAAACTACCTAGTAATGGCTTTGCCATAATAGTTGCAATTAGAATAGATATAATTACGGTTGCCCTACCAATATCAATTAGAAAACTATCAGAAACTTCATTTTTCTTAAATTGTTTATATATATCCATTGTAAAGATTGTGCTTATACTATTGCTCATTGATGCCAATGAAGAAATTATTGCAGCTATAAGGGCTGCAAATGTAAGTCCTAAAAGACCATTAGGTAAAAGAGACATCATATTAGGATATGCTTGATCAGGTTTGTCTAGATATGGGAACAATACTGCAGCGCAAATACCGGGCAAAACAATAACTATTGGCATTAATAACTTTAGATATGCTGCAAACATAACACCCTTTTGAGCTTCTTGAATAGATTTTGCTCCTAAAGCCCTTTGAGTAATGTATTGGTTAAATCCCCAATAAAAAAAATGTCCAATCCAAACACCTAAACCTAGTAATATCCATATACCAGGTAAATCTGAATAGGAATCATTATCTTTGGAAAGAATCATGTCAAATTTTTCAGGCATTTCTGTTACTAAAATTTTTATTCCTTCAAAAATCCCAGCAGAGTCGGATATTTTATCTAAAGCGATATACGAAACTGCAAGGCCTCCAAAAATTAATAAAACAACTTGAACAACATCGGTCATGGCAACTGCTTTAAGACCGCCTAGCAATGAATATGCTAATGAGAAAAATGCTAATATCATTAATGCATGAAAAATATCAATCCCAGTTAGCGCATTTATTGCTAAAGAGCCTAACCACAAAACAGAGGTTAAATTTATAAAAATATAAACAATCAACCAAAAGAAAGACAAGACAAGACTAACTCTTTTATCAAATCTTTGTTCTAAAAATTGAGGCATCGTATAGATCTTTTTTTCTAGAAATATGGGAAGAAAATATTTTGCCATTACAATTAAAGCAATTGCCGCAGTGAGCTCCCAAACAGCTATTGCCATTCCAACAACCCATCCTTGGCCAGACATACCAATGATCTGTTCAGCAGAAATATTTGCCGCTATTAAAGATGCTCCTATTGCCCACCACGGAAGTGATCTTCCAGCTAGAAAGTAATCTTCAGCACTTCTTGTGGTTCCTGATTTTTTTCTCGATACATATGTAGCAAGAGTGATTATTCCAACACAATAAAATCCGATGATTAACCAATCTAACGTATTAAACATAAATGCCTGTTATAAATAAAATTTAAGGTGGATATTGTAACAATTATTCGAAGGAGCTTTCTAAAAATTTTACATCATTAAGATATTGCATTAACTTTGTTAAGAATTTAACAGCATATACTCCGTTAATCACTCTATGATCATATGATAGGGATATGGGTAATTGTTTTTTAGTGTGTAACTTCATTTTTTCTATTTTTACAGCATCATAAGTCTTTGATAATCCCAAGATGCCAACTTCAGGAGGATTGATAATTGGTGTAAAGTATTTACCGCCAACACCACTTAAAGAAGATACTGTAAAAGTCGTTCCACTAAGATGGTCGTTTGATAAACGACGTTTCTTTGCAAGGTTTGCTAGATCATTAATTTCGGCCGAAATTTTTATAATTGATTTTTTATCCGTATCCTTAATATTAGGTACTATTAATCCAGCATCTGTATCTACCGCTATGCCAATATTATAGAATTCCTTATATATTAAGGAATCCATTCCAGAAGAAAGTGAAGAATTCATTTCAGGAAAATCTTTAAGTGTTTGTGCTGTGCATTTAACAATATATGCTAATGGTGAGATTTTAAATTTGTTTTTCTTAAATAGGTTTTCACGAAGCTTTAATAGATTTGTTATATCTGCATCATCATGTTGGGTTACATGAGGAATGCTAATCCATGACGAATGTAAATTATTTAATGAGCTTTTTTGGAATTTAGATAGCTTCTCAATGCTTATAGCACCCCATTTAGAAAAATCAATTTCTGGTTGTTGGGGTACATCTATATTTTGAGACTGATTTTTAAGTGCATTTTTTACGTAATCATGAAGATCTTCTTTAAGAATCCTGTTTTTTGGACCAGACCCATTTACCTTATTAAGATCAATACCAAACTCTCTTGCTAATTTTCTAGTAGCAGGGCCTGAGTGAACAGAATCTTTTTTAACTTCATTAAAGTTTGATCTGCCCTGCCCATAATCAGACATTACATCAGCAGCGTCATCCACAGCAGATGGCAATTCTTCTTTTATAAAAACTTCTTCATCAGCAATACTTTCTTCTTCTTTTAAAGGCTCTTTTTTAGATTCTTTTTGAAGGAATTCATCAACCTCAATTTCTAAAAAAGGTATACCTATTTTTGCTTTATCCCCTTCATTAAGCAAAACTTTTTTTACAACACCATCCACAGAGGCAGGTATCTCCATAGCTGCCTTATCTGTTTCAAGAACTATTATTGGCTCTTCTGACTCAACTTTCTGATCTTTTTTAACACATATCTCGATAACCTCAACATCATCGAATTCTCCAAAGTCAGGAAGATTTATTGTAATAATCTTAGACATTAAATTTGCCAAGGATTTGGTTTCTTAGGATCTATCTTTAGATCTTTGTATATCTTTTCCACTTCATCTTTCGAAAGATATTTTTCTTGAAAAAGTAAATATATCGAAGATCTCGCAATACTTTTAGCATTTACTTCAAAAAAATCTCTTAAAGTTTCTCTTGAATCACTTCTTCCATACCCATCAGTCCCAAGTGTTGCGTACTGACTAGTAATATATGGCCTAATCTGTTCAGCATATGTTCGCATATAGTCTGTTGCAGCAATCGTTGGGATATCATTATCAATAAAACATTCCTCAACATAAGTAAGTTTCTTATCTTCAAGTGGATTTAATTGGTTGAATCTTTCAGTCTCCATTCCATTTTTTCTAAGTAAATTAAAACTAGTTATACTCCAAATTTCAGCATCTATTTCATATTTTTTTAATATCTCTAAAGCTTTGATTGATTCATTTAAAATTGCTCCAGAGCCAAGTAAACGTACCTTAGGTTTATCAACTGACCGAATTCTATACATTCCTTTAATAATTCCCTCTTCACAGCCTTTTGGCATTTCGGGATGTAAATAATTTTCATTGATTGTTGTAATATAGTAAAAATAATTTTCTTGCTCTACATACATCTTTTGAATTCCATCTTTTACAATAACTGCTACTTCATATGCATAAGCAGGATCATACGATAGACAATTTGGAATTGTAGAAGAAAGTATATGACTATGACCGTCTTGATGTTGAAGTCCTTCACCATTAAGAGTAGTTCTTCCAGAAGTTGCTCCAATTAAAAACCCTTTAGCTTGAGCGTCTCCTGCAGCCCATGAAAGGTCATGAACTCTCTGAAATCCAAACATTGAGTAAAATAAGTAAAAAGGAATCATTGGGAAATCATAATTAGTATATGCTGTTGCAAGAGCTGTCCATGCACTAAAGGCTCCAGCTTCAGTTATTCCTTCTTCCAACATAACTCCATCTTTTGATTCCTTATACCACATAACCTTATCAGCATCTTCAGGCTCATACTTTTGTCCAGCAGATGAATAAATTCCAACCTGCCTAAATAAAGCTTCCATTCCGAACGTTCTAGCTTCATCAGGAACAATTGGAACAATCCTATTTCCAATATCATTATCTTTTAGAAGATCAGTAATAATTCTGACCAGTGCCATTGTTGTTGAAATTTTCCTATCGCCACTAGATTCATATAATTTTTCAAATACTTCATTATTTGGCATCGATAATTTTTCTGATACTGTTCTTCTTCGAGGTATAAACCCACCTAATTTTTCTCTAGTTTTTGTCAAGTATTGTATTTCTGGAGAATCCTTTGGAGGCCTTACATAAGGTAAATCTTCAATGTCAGAATCTGAAACAGGAATATCAAATCTATCTCTAAAAGATTTGATATTTTCCATCGATAATTTTTTAACTTGATGAGTAGTATTATCTGCTTCTCTAGAACCGGTTCCGTAACCTTTTGTTGTTAAGGCTAAAATTACAGTAGGAGCTCCTTTAGAATTTATTGCCTTATGATATGCTGCATATACTTTGTATGGATCGTGACCTCCCCTATTTAGTCTATATATATCTTCGTCTGAAAGGTCTTTGACCATTTCTAATGTGGATGGGTTTTTGGCAAAGAAATTTTCTCTTGTATATGCGCCACCTTTTGCCTTGAAGTTTTGCAATTCACCGTCAACAACAGCATCCATTATTTCTTGAAGCTTTCCTTCGGTATCTTTAGCAATTATTGGATCCCATGACCTTCCCCAAATAACTTTAATTACATTCCATCCAGACCCTCTGAACGAACCTTCTAATTCTTGAATTATTTTTCCGTTACCTCTTACAGGTCCATCTAGCCTTTGCAAATTACAGTTAACAACAAATATTAAATTTTCTAGTTGCTCTCTTCCAGCCAGACCAATGGCTCCTTTTGATTCTGGCTCATCCATCTCACCATCACCACAAAATACCCAAACTTTTCTATCATTTCTTGGAACTAGACCTCTAGCAGAAAGATATCTCATAATATGAGCTTGATATATTCCTAAAATTGGCCCCAATCCCATTGAAACAACTGGAAATTGCCAATATTCTGGCATTAGCCATGGATGAGGGTAGGATGATAATCCTGGTTTATCTACTTCTTTCCTAAAATTATCAAGATCATCTTCATTTAAATATCCCTCTAAAAAGCTTCTCGCATATATTCCTGGTGAAGAATGTCCTTGATAATAAACAAGATCCTCTAAATGATTATTTGATCCTCTAAAAAAATAATTAAATCCAACATCATAAAGAGTTGCTGCGGATGAAAAAGTTGCTATATGGCCTCCTAACTCATCATCATTTTTATTTGCTCTTAATACCATCACAAGCGCATTCCATCTTATTAGAGACCTAATTCTTCTTTCCATAAATAGATCACCGGGCATTTGCGCCTCATCTTTTACATTTATTGTGTTTTTAAATGGGGTTGTTAGATTATAAGAAGGAATTGATCCTTCTTGATTAAGTCTCTCAGCTATTTTAGTTAATAGATATGATGCTCTTTCAATTCCCTCTTCTTCTATTACACTATTTATGGCCTCAAGCCATTCGGAGGTTTCAATTGGGTCTATATCTTTTGATGACAAAGCAACTCCTTTAATAATTAAATTTTACAATACTTTTAGTAT
>MDTB01214052.1_pt1 | contig 13088 bp, 14 predicted proteins | sample 811161 | NCBI WGS metagenome assembly MDTB01 (sample SAMN05326650, study PRJNA326480) | marine metagenome | isolation source: seawater | place: Mediterranean Sea | collected 2009 | reverse complement strand
AGAGAAGCATGGACTTCAATTAAAGCAGGCTTATATGATGTAGTGCTTGCAGTGGGAGTTGAACAAATGGGTACTGGCCTTTTGGGTGGCTCCGGAGGAGGAACAGGAATACCTAAAGAGGGCTTGTTAGGTTCTGGAACTATGCCTGCTGTCTTTGCAGAGGCTGGTATGGAGCACGCCAGGCAATATGGAACAACATTTGAACAGTTTGCAAAAATATCAGTAAAAAATCATCATCACTCAACAATGAATCCTAAAGCTAGATATCAGATTGAAACACCTTTAGATGAGGTAATGAATGCAGAAATGATCTCTTATCCTAACACTAAATTAATGTGCTCTGTAAACGTTGATGGAGCCGCTGCTGCAGTCTTGGTTTCTGAGAAGAAAGCTAAAGAACTTGGTATGCAAAGAGCAGTGAGAATTAAAGCATCAGTAATGACAAGTGATCCTTACCAAGAAAGAGATTTAGTTATGCCTGATGTAAATTCTTGTACAAGAAAAGCTGCTGCTGAAGCATATGAAATGGCAGGTCTTGATTCAACTGATGTTGATCTTGTTGAATTACATGACTGTTTTGCCACTGCTGAGATGTTGCATTATGAAAATCTTGGATTATGTGAAGATGGAGAAGCAGGAAGACTGATCGATGATGGTGAGGTCGAATTGGGAGGAAGAATACCCGTAAATGTCTCTGGAGGACTACTTTCAAAAGGTCATCCTTTAGGGGCAACTGGGATAGCAAATATTTATGAGGTCTGCACACACTTACGTGGCGAAGCTGGCGAGAGGCAAGTTGAAAATGCTAAGATTGGTCTCACTCATGTTATAGGTCTGGGAAGTGCTTGCGGAATACACATATTAGAAAAAGTTTAATTTCAAATATGTTGATCGGAGTGGTCAGTGATACACACAACAACAAAACTAATATTCAAACTATCATAAAAATTCTTAATAAGCAGATAGTTGATCTAGTTATACATACTGGCGACATATGTAACCAATCCTCTTTGGAGATGTTCTCAAAATTAAATGCAAATTTAGTTGGAGTATTTGGCAATAATGATAGATCTGAAAAAGGACTTATAGAAACAACGCAAGATTTAAATTTTAGATTTCAGAATCCTCCTTTAGATCTTAAATTAATGGGTAGAAAAATTACAGTCTTTCATGAGCCTGAGGAAATTGATCAATATCTAAAGGATAATCTAGATATAGATTTAATAGTTCATGGACATACACATCGTTATCGAAAAGAAAAGATTAAAAATACTCATATTTTTAATCCCGGTGAAAGTGCGGGTTTTTTAAAAGGTAAGAATGCTTTAGGTATTGTTAATCTTAAGAATATGGAAATTAAAAGAATTTTCTTTTGATGTTTTTCATAAAAAAATATGTGACCATAGTCAAAGGAATTGAGATGGCCAATGGTCTCAATGTTCGTATTGAAGTATTCTCTTCAAATAATATGTCATAAATAAAGTTAAAAATTGAAGGGCCAAAATTACTTGATCCCAGAGAAATTTCTGATGGTGTTAATAAAAATGCAAGACAAAAAAATGTAAAGAGACTGATGGATTTCTTAAAAAAAAATTTAGCTAAACTCAAAGACAAAATAATTGAAAAAATAGAGTAGAAAATCCAAAACATCAAATTAAACCAGATCACTTATAATTTCCTTAATAAGACTGGCTCTCCATTGAGTTATTTGAGATAAAGCTTCTTCATCTCCTAGATCTATCAAGTATCTTATAAAGTGCTTTTGGTTACGTTTTGAAAAGAATAAAGTTGGGTTGATCTTTTGAATTTGGGAGATTTTAATAACTTGGTCATTAAATCGTCTTATTATTTTATCCTCTTCATTAGTTGTGATTTTCCTTAAAGGTTCAGTTATAGCCGGTAAATCCTCCAGAACTCTTTCTGTAATGAAATTTAACTCTTCTCTTAACCAATCAATCTTATCTGTTTCTCTAAGTTTTATGGTTTGATTTTCATATAAATGTATCAGAAACTCTACATCTGAAGCAGCATAGTCAAGTTGTGATTCACGTAGTGGCCTTCTGATCCAATTAGAGCGGGTTTCATCTTTTTTTAAATGTAGATCTAAATTATTAAATACAAGAGACTGGTAACTTATAGAAAATTCTTTTCCTAGGAATGCTTCTGCTAATTGAGTGTCAAAGATATTATTTAAGACCACTCCACTCCATTTATATATAGCCTCTATATCTTCTTTACAAGAATGAAGTACTTTTATTATTTTTTTAGACGATATCAACTCATTTATGATTGTTTCATCATTTATTTTGAGAATATCTATTAAGTAAATTTCTTCTCCGTCATTAATCTGAAGGAGAGCTAGTCTCATATTATCTTTTGTTGTTCTTCTAAACTCTGTATCTAGTCCTATTACTCTTTTTTTGAGTAACTCTCCATTAAGAAACTTTAGGTCTTCATCATTTTCTATTAAAAGATAAGACATTTCTATCTTCTATTAGGATATTTCAGTATCAAATGGTAAGAAAACCATAATGTTAAAAAACCATAGAATATGTAGTACTCCTTTACATCAATCAAAGAAACATAAAGAGCAAAGGCACATGACAAAACTGTAAAAATTAGAAATATGACCAGAATCTTCCATTTCTTAAATCCTCTATCCTGAAGGATATGATGGATGTGATTTCTGTCTCCAGAAAAGATTGCTTTTCCTTGTTTTATTCTGCTCACGAAAGTAGACAGCGCATCTACAAGAGGCAAAAGTACAATCCACAAAGCAGTGGCAGGATAGATAAATGCTGGATCAGCTTGAGAAAGGTCAATTAATATCCAAGCAGTGAGAAAGCCTAGCCACATAGAACCGCTGTCACCAAGAAAAATTTTCCATTCTCGTCGAAAACTACCGAGATTGAATAATAAGAAGGTAAATATCGATATAGAAAATAATAGATATAAATTCACATCATTTCCATTCAGGAAAGAAATTAATGAAATACAAATAAAACCACAAAAAGAAACTATTGCTACCAGACCATCCATACCATCTAGCATGTTGAATGCATTTGTAACTCCCACAACCATAAAGATGGTCAAAGGTATTCCAATCTCGCCGACATAAGCATTTCCAATTCCCAATAAATCACCAAAGTCCTTTATATAAATATCTGTTACTAAAATAACTATCCAGCTTGAAAGGATCTGAATTATTAATCTAATAGAAACTGGTAAGGGCTTAATATCATCCATTAAACCTAAGATTAAAATTGATAACGAAGAAAGTATTATGATAATTTGTGAATGATTAAGTATATTGAATAATTGAGGATTAAGAAGAAAAACAATCAATAAGGATATAAATATACACAACCCTCCTCCATAGGCTATATTGCCTTTATGGGTTTTATTCATCCCATCAGGCGAATCTACTATGCCAATTTTCTTAAAAAGAAAGCATATAAATACACACGAAATGATTGCTGAAATAGCGGTTAAAAAAAATAACATAGTAAAATTGTCTATGATTTATAGTAGCTTCTATACCAGCTTATAAACATACCTATACCTTCATTTATAGTGGTCTTAGGCCTAAAATTGATATCTTCGTAAAGAGCATCTATATTAGCAGCGGTCGATGAAACGTCTCCGGGCTGGATAGGAAGATATTCTCTAATAGCCTTCAATCCTAAATTCTCCTCAATAGCTTTTATGAAATCTTCTAATTTTACAGGAGAATTATTGCCTATATTATAAAGCCTATAGGGCGCTAAAGATGAACTTGGATCGGGATTATTACCTGACCATTTTAAATTGGGTTTTGCTGGTCTATCCATTAATCTAGAAATACCTTCAACAATGTCATCAACGAAAGTAAAATCTCGCTGCATATTGCCATTATTGAATACTTTTATCGGCTCTCCCGCAATGATAGCTTTTGTGAAGAGAAAAAGAGCCATATCAGGCCTTCCCCAAGGTCCATATACAGTAAAAAATCTGAGACCAGTAGTTGGTATTCCGTAAAGATGTGAGTAAGTGTGAGCCATAAGTTCATTAGATTTCTTAGTGGCCGCATACAAGGATATTGGATGGTCTACATTATGTTCAACAGAAAAAGGTATATTTGTATTCAGACCATAGACAGAACTACTTGAAGCATAGACTAAATGTTGAATATCATAATTTCGAGAACATTCTAAAATATTCATAAATCCTGATATGTTGCTACTTATGTAGGCCTTAGGATTTGTAATAGAGTATCTGACGCCAGCTTGAGCAGCAAGATTTACGACAATATCAAATTGATGTTTTTTAAAAATATCATTTAAAAGTTTTTCATTTTCCAGATCGGCCTCAATAAAATTAAATTTTTTATTATCTATTTGAGCTAACCTATCTCTCTTTAGGTTCACATCATAATAATCATTCAGATTATCTAGCCCTATCACATGATCCCCTCTTGCTAAAAGAGACTTTACTAAGTGGAATCCTATAAATCCAGCTGAGCCTGTTACAAGAACGTTCATATCTTGAAGTTAAAATTTAAAAGTTTGTACATTTTGAGTAAAATATCATTCTATCCTATGAATCGTATTTTTAAGGCAATAATTGCCCCTAAAAAATAGCCGGGTACCTTAGCGAGGTCTAATATAAGACCTACTAAACCAATTGCAATCCATCGAAATGGGAATATATATTTTTTTGAGGCACCTAATTTAAGCGGTTTATAAATTCCACGAAATATTAGTGCAATAAAAATTATTAGAGACAAATATATCTTTGTTATATGAGGTATATAGAATACAGAATCCTCTACCCAATTAGCCATTACAAAATTCCATTGAAAAATTAAGTAAGAACTGACGATAAAAGTCATGCCTGTAAATATTTTAAATAAAATGGTTATGCGCTTAACTAAAATAGAATGAAGCAAAAGAATGACTGAAAAAATAGAAAGTAAATAAAAATAACTCTTAGTAATATCAGGAATATATAAGAGACTATCTTCCCATCCTACCAAAGCATTCCATTGAGGGATAAGCAAAGTTATTAATAGCAGAACTAAAGAAAAGATTAAAGTCCTTACTGTCAACTGAACACCTAAAAAAGATGCATATATTTGATAAGTAAACTGTTTTTTAATTTCAGAAAAAATTGAATTAGAAATGTCTGAATAAAATAGAAAAGCCTCTTGAGGTTGATAAATCTTCAAGTTTTTTAGTAAACTTCTTTCTCGCCATTCAAGGTCTTCGGAAGATCTAACTCCCTCAGCAAAACTTCCGATAATAAAAAATTTAGATTTATTAAGAATCGTGCCGGGAGTCGTTATAACTGGCTTAGAACCGTAGATTGTGGACAGAATAATCCTTTGCATAGAACTAAAAGCCTGATATTGAGTTGATCCAAATACTAGGTCATAACCTCTCTCTAAAAAACCGCAATATTGCTCCAACCAATCATCTATAGGAGCAGTTTTTGAATCAACAAATGCAATAAGATCATTGGCTGATGAATTAACTCCTATATTCCTTGCTTCTCCAGGATAAGCTTTATTTACTTTAATCTGTTTTATAACTAAATCGTCTCTAAATTCATTTATAACTGTATCTAGTTCATTCTCTTTGGATGAATCAACAATTACTACTTCGTCGGGTCTAATTGTTTGATTGTTGAGGGCAGCAAGCACTCTCCTGGTACTTTCAGGGAAAGACATTGCCGGCATAATAACGCTGATTTTGGGGTACTTAAAATTCACTTATCTATACGCATTAACTTTTTACTTGAAAAAATACACAATATAAAAGGAACGAAAACAGCCAATAACATACCATAAGCAAAAGATAATAGACCACCAAAGCTTAGAAAAGAGAATAAGCTAATCACAACTATCAATTCGAGGACCATAATTGACAGAAAAAAATTGTTTTTGTTTATAGACTGATATATTTCTTTGAAATACTGAAGGGAATATTGCATAAATCCCAACAATATAAGGATAATAATTAAATCTGTAACTAAAGTTTGATCATACCCTGTCAAAAAACTAAAAATCTTATCCCCAAAGAAATAACTTATTAAGAGAGTTCCAAGCATCAACAATAAAACTAAAGAATAAAAATTATATAAACTTCTGAACTTTTCAAATACATTCTCCTTTTCTCCCATAATACCAAGTAAGAATGGCAAAATAGATGCTCCCAAAAAAACAGTTGGAAGATTAAATATCCTATAAATATTTATCCATAGTCCAGCATCTCTTTCTCCAAAGTTCATACTAATCAAATATAACCATAACAATGGTATTGAGTTTGTTATTAACGAAGAAAGAGTGGGTGATATTTTATGAACAAATATTTTTTGTATTTCAGCTCTCGATATAAAATGAAAATGAGATTTTCTGAAGTTACCTCTTGAAAAGAGAAGTAGTAAAGATGTAACTATTACATAAGAAATAAACCAACTAATTGGTCCATCATTGGTTGAGATGCACAAAACAAAGAGTATTAGGGGTTGAAGAGACCTGAAAAGGATATAAGTTGTTAGTTTACCAACTTTTAGAAGAATATTTATGAATAACTCATGAATAGAGGTAAGAATAGCAGACAAAATCAAAACATAGATATTGAAAGAGATTATTGAATGCAGATCAATTAGATATGCTATTGAGGATAGTAAAAAGCCTAAGAAAGTGACCGCGAACAATCCGCTTTGTAGGGAATTTGGAATATATTCTTTTTTCTTAAGGAGAATCTCTAAATCCCATCTCATACCTAGGAATAAAGAAAAAAACGAGCTGAGTAAAGCAAACAAAGCTAACCGCCCAGCAAACTCAAATCCGTTTATTTGAGTTATAAAGAGATTAAAAATAAAAACAAATAGGAATGGAATTGAAAGATTCAATTTTCTAAAAGTCATCATATAGCTTATCTTTTAAACAGAGTTATCAGAAAATTCAAAACCAATTTCTTCCTGTTTAAACTCTCTATTTCCAAAGACAAGAAGTAAATCTCCATAATCTTTAGAGGGAAAAAATTCATACAAGAAACCTAATTTGATATGGAATGAATTATTCTGATTTGTTTTTTTATATATTTTAATTCCCAAAAAAGATAAGCGCGTTGGAGACAGCTTTAAATTTTTCCTCATGATTGCTGATTTGAAATAATCTCTCATTATTTTCAATTTACCTTGAAATTTTATTACTGGCAGAAGAAAAGTAATATTAAATAAAACTAACGAAATTCTTCTAGTGTACTTATATATTTCTCGGTAACCCGCCATTTTTTCAAGGCTGACAGCCCTAGGATTTGGATACCCATAAATTGTATCTTTAGAGTATGTTTTTAACGCAAAGTTAGAAGCTTTTTTGAGAGCTGATGCAAAAGTTTCCCTAGGAAGATCTTCTTTTAGTTTCATTACATCTCCTAGTTCGAGGTGATTATTAATCCCATTTGTAAATGTGAACATTGCAAAATTCTTTTTATCTTTAGAAAGCGTATAGAGGAAGCCTGTTCTTTTTTCTTTAAAGTCTTTTATTAGGAGAAAATCTTTATCACTAAGTTTGAACGTATCTAAATATATCTTTTGATAGTTTGAAAATAAAATACTTATATCGAGCTCTTCTAAGAGTAAATTTTTATAACTTTTACAATAAATCTCATCAATCTTCATTATTTAAAGCTCTCTCTGAATCTAAGCCAGTCCCAATTACCAGCTAATTTGCTCTTGAAGTTATTAAGTCCATCATAACTCCATATTTCATTTCTATTGATATTGAATTTATTGTAATTCGTCGTGTAGTTGTCAAAGTATGATCCGAATGCATATTTATAACCAGATTCTTCTACACAACTAATGACTCTTTTATTTACCTCCCCATGAGGATATGAAAAAAGGTCAATCTGATGTCCAAGAGAATCTTCTAAAAAAGACTTACTGCCTTTTACTTCGAATACTAATTCTTCTAAATTACATTGTGTTAGTCTTCTATGTGTAATTCCATGTGATCCAATTGTTACCAGAGGGCTTTTATCCAGCTCAATCAGCATATCCAACGTTAAATATCCATCTTTGCCAATAAAGTCTGTTATTACAAAAACTGTATAAGGAGCTAAATAAGACTCAAGTACTTCTTTTGCAACATTAAATGTCTCAATACTTCCATCATCAAAAGTTATCAGCAAGGAATCATCATACTTACTCTTATCCATATCTTGTGGGTTGATAATCTTTTTATTTTTTTTGATATATGAAATATGATCTTCAAAGTTTTTCTTAGTAAGATCCCATATAGTCTTAAGATCACCATCACTTTGAACGATAGAATGATAAGTAAGGACTCTTAGGCCTGTCCTTTTAGGAAAAAAATACTTAACTATTTTGTAAATACTTGTTACAAATTTCTTTAAAGAAATAGAAGTATTCAAGAGCAATGACCAAAAGTTAAGTCTTTAGAATAGGGAGCATTGTTGTCTTTTTCCGATACTATAATATCTTCTATTACTGGCCATTTTATACCTATTTCAGGGTCATCCCACCTTATACATGCTTCATCATTTGGATCGTAATAGCTAGTACATTTATACTCAAAATCAGCCTCTTCTGACAAGACTAAAAACCCATGAGCGAACCCCGGAGGTATCCAAAGTTGAAATTTATTTTCTTCACTCAGTTCTAAGCCAAACCATTTTTTAAATGTTTGAGATCTTGGTCTTATATCAACAGCTACATCATAAACCTTCCCTCTGGAAACTCTAACAAGCTTACCCTGAGGGTTTTTTCTTTGAAAGTGCAAACCTCTTAAAACACCTTTCCTTGAAGAAGAAAAATTATCTTGCACGAATTCATGATTAATCAAAGCATCCTGTTGGTATCTTAGTTTAGAGAAAGATTCGAAGAAGGACCCTCTGAAGTCTTTAAATACTCTAGGTTCAATCAGGAGGCAGTCAATTAAATTCGTTTTAGATACTTTCACAGTTCTTCGTTCAAAATTTGATAAAGATATTCTCCATATTCTGTTTTTTCAAGAAAATTAGCTTGGCGCTCTATATCTTCAGATTTTATCCATCCCTTTTTATAAGCGATCTCTTCAAGGCAAGCAATTTTTAGGCCTTGTCTTTTTTCTATTGTTTGAACAAACCTACTTGCCTCCATCAAGGATTCGTGTGTTCCTGTATCTAGCCAAGCAAAACCCCTGCCAAGAAGTTTAACTTTCAGATTACCTTGGGAAAGATACATATTATTAACATCGGTAATTTCAAGTTCACCTCTGGCTGATGGTTTTATCGACTTTGCTATATTTATAACCTCATTATCATAGAAGTACAGTCCAGTAACAGCGAAATTAGATTTTGGCTGGAGAGGTTTCTCTTCAATACTAAGGACATCTCCATCATCATTAAAATCAACTATACCGAACCTTTCAGGATCTGGCACTCTATAACCAAATATTGTAGCGCCTTGTTCTTGCATTGTTGCTTCCTTTAAATTGTCTGAAAAATTTTGACCAAAAAAGATATTATCTCCCAATACAAGTGCAACTTTATCACTCCCAATAAATTCATCGCCGAGCAGAAAAGCCTGAGCTAATCCATCTGGATTAGGCTGAATCTTATACTCTAAATTTAAACCAAATCGACTACCATCACCCAAAAGCCTTTGATAGTTATCCAAGTCTTGTTTAGTAGTGATTATGAGAATATCCCTAATTTCTGAAAGCATCAGAACTGATAAAGGGTAATAAATTAACGGCTTATCATAGATTGGCAGCAACTGTTTTGATGTTCCTAGAGTGATTGGATGTAGCCTGCTGCCTGAGCCGCCTGCTAGAACAATTCCTTTATATGCCATCTTTCAATCTATTTAATAATTCCAATTCTATTTAAGCTTGATTTACCATCTAAAATTCCAGTCACCCAATCTAGATTATTCAAGTACCATTTAACAGTTTCAGATAAAGCCTCTTGAAAAGAATTTTGTGATTCCCATCCAATCTCATTGGCTATCTTTGAGGCGTCTATGGCATAGTGTCTATCATGTCCCGGTCTGTCTTTTACAAAAACTATAAGATCAGAGTATGAGTTTAAGTTGAAGTCTTTTTTAGGAGCAATAACATCCATTATCTCGCAAATCTTATTTACCAGGCTTAGATTTGTCATTTGATTATTAGTACCTATATTGTAAGTTTCATTATAAATACCTGATAAAGCTACCTTGATTAAGGCATCAGCATGATCATCAACGAACAACCAGTCTCGTATTTGCAATCCATCACCATAGATAGGTATGTTATCTCCCGATAAAGCTTTTAATATGGTATTAGGAATTAACTTTTCTGGGAACTGATAAGGACCAAAGTTATTGGAGCAGTTTGTTATAACGAAAGGAAGGTCAAAGGTACGACCCCAAGCTCTAACTAAATGGTCCGAAGCAGCCTTAGTAGCTGAATATGGTGAGCTAGGCTCATAAGACGAAGTTTCAGAAAATGCATCCTCAATATCATGCAAATCACCATAAACTTCATCGGTTGAAACATGATGAAAAAGGACTTTTTTACCTTTAGAGAAAATATTTCTAGTTTCTTCTAACAGAACATAAGTACCATATATATTTGTATCTAAAAACTCTTTAGGATTGTCAATAGATCTATCGACGTGAGATTCAGCTGCTAAATGCATTATGACATCTGGTTTATATGCTCCAAAAATCTCTTTAACCTGATCAACTCTGCAAATATCAACTTGTTTGAAAATATATCGATCAGAATTATTTACACTCTCCAATGAATTTAGGTTGCTGGCATATGTTAATTTATCAATGTTCAGAACATTATGCTTGGTATTGAATATTAGATTTCTTATCACCGCGCTGCCTATAAATCCTGCGCCACCCGTAATTAAAAATTTCATTTTTTATTTGTTTTTTATCTCAGAAAGATTTTAGTCTAAAAATATTTTAAGTTTATCTGGAATTTCGGGTAATTCCTTAAAAAAATATCTATAGATTTTTGAGGAAGGAAATATCACTATCCAAATAGTAGTCATTATTACTTGTAAATAAGTAAAAATATTACTGTGATTTACATACCACATTTCTAGTTCTCCTTTATATGGAGCAATGTTTTGTTGATAAAATAATGTTGAGTCTTCTTCACTAAGATTTAATATATTTTCTTCATCTCTAAAAATAATAGAGCCTATTCCGGATAGTCCAGGTCTTACAACTGATACTCTTTTCTGGACATTATCAGCATAAAGATTAAACGTTTCTTCCGTCAACGGTCTTGGTCCTACAACACTCATGCTACCAAAAAAAATATTTAGTAACTGAGGAACTTCATTTATTTTAGATTTTCTCAAAAATTTACCTAACGGAAGTACTCTAGGATCATTTTTTATAGTTATTGTCTTACTTCCAATATTTTGGCTATTCTTAAGCATTGTTGCAAATTTAAATAACTTAAATTTTTTTCCATCTTTACCTATTCTCTCTTGTAAAAAGAAAATCTCTCCTTCTCCCGAAAACCTTAGTATCAACATTATAAATAGAAATAAGGGTGATAAAATCATCAGGCTAAAAGAAGAAAGAGCTATGTCAATTAGTCTTTGCAACATTACATTTTTTGATTAAGGTACTTACCAGTTTCTAAATGATCAAAATTAGTAATTAATTTCTTGAAAGAATCTATAATTTCTTTTTTTTCCCAACAACCTTCATCTTTTTTTGTTGATAGAAACTGCAAAAATTCGTCTAAGTCTTCTTCATCATACTCTTGGTTACTTTTAATTATTCCTATCTCAGAATAACTATCCATATCTATAGTTTCTCCTATTGTAAAAAATTCCTCAAAGTCTTTCTCTCCAGTAGTGTCACTTTCAAAAAAATAACAAGGCCACTTATTTTTGCGAATTAATTTTTCACATGAACTTCTTGCCTCCTCTTCAGACTCACAGAGATATGGCTCGTATCCTAAAGAATGTAGATAAACTTTAGCAATTTCGGAAAATTTTACTAAGTGGAGTTTCTGTGACAGTTTGGGAAAATAAATATCTCGATTTTCTCCTAAGATTGCAGACATCATACATAATTCACCTGACTCTTGAGATGTTACAAAATATCTTTTAACGTCATTTGGAGCTGCTATTGGTTGTCTCTTAGAAAATCTTTGATTAAAGCCATGTAGCAGCGAACCATCTGAGAAAGCTACATTTGCAAATCTTGCTGTTGAGATGTTCTGAAAAGAGCTCTCACGCATTAGAAACATCTCCATAATCCTTTTACTAGCACCCATCATATTTACTGGATTAGCAGCTTTATCAGTTGATACACAAAAATATTTTCTAGAACCCATTGATTTGGCTATTTGTAAAGTAGATAAAGTATTTAGAATATTTACATCTATGAGCCGCATTAGAGTGTAACGATCTTCCTCGCTTCTAACATGTTTCATAGCAGATAAATTAAGAATAAAGTCATAAGGTCCTTCATTTTCTACTAAAGAATTAAACTCAATACTCGAACAGTCTATAGAGAAAGTTCTGAAATCCGTTTCAGAATATCCTGAGGTACTGCGAATATCGCGCACTAGTTCAACCATATTATTTTCACTAAGATCAACGATGTGTAGTGCTTTTGGATTGCGCTTAAAAAGTTCAACAGAAGTAGCTTGACCTATAGTTCCAGCTCCTCCAATAACCAATATCCTCGAGTGTTTTATTTCTTCCTGAAGATACTTTTCGTTTTGATAGATGTCTTCAGAAAAAATCTTCTCTTTGCGATTAATTAAAGTTAAAGGGTTATACATTCCTTTAATAATAATTTATTAGTTAGTGTGTGTCTTCAGAAATGATTCTGAGGTGGCCTTAATTCCCTCACTAACATTGAATCTAGGTTCCCAATTCAATACTTTTTTAGTCTCTTGAATATCTAGTTGAAAGTTTCTAAATAAAGCATTGAACGATGCCTCTCTTTTAAAGAGACTTGCAATTAAAAATAGAATTGGCGAAGGAAAATAAAACAAATATGCTCTTTTTTGCATATTTTTCTTTATTTCTATTATTAATTCTTTAGTTGAAAGGTCCTGATCATCTGAAATT
>MDTB01157533.1_pt1 | contig 13088 bp, 10 predicted proteins | sample 811161 | NCBI WGS metagenome assembly MDTB01 (sample SAMN05326650, study PRJNA326480) | marine metagenome | isolation source: seawater | place: Mediterranean Sea | collected 2009 | reverse complement strand
GAATTTATTACAAAAGAAAACATTAATGATATAATTTATAAAAATAATTTTTCAGGTAAAATAGGTCTTTTGTCTATAGATTTAGACGGGAATGATTATTGGATATGGGAATGCATAAATATAGTTGATCCCGATATTGTTTTGATTGAATTTAATGCGAGATTAGGCATCGATAGATCAATTACTGTGCCATACTTACCTAGTTTTGATAGAAAAAAAAATCATTTTTCCAATATTATTTATGGAGCTTCATTGCTAGCTTTGAATAATTTGGCAGAGAAAAAAAATTATATTTTAATTTGTACTAATAGAAATGCAAATAATGCCTTCTTTATTAAAAAAGAGTTATTAGAGAGTGCTAAAAGTGAGTTAATTAAATTAAGAAAGCCAAGTGAGTGCAACTATATACCTTCATTCAACGAGACTTTGGATGAAAATGGAAATTTAACAAAATTAACTGAAATTGAAATTAAAAAAATTATTGAAAAATTTAATTTTGAAAGTGTCTAACTATTATTCTGTTTTTTTTTAAAAAAAATGTCTATTTTATTTTTTATAAAAATTATATCTTTTCGGTTTAATTTTATATTTGAGGGTAATATTAAAAGATTATTAAAAAGTTCCTGGGACACTTTATATTTCTTCTCAACAATTGATTTTTTTCTAAAAAAATTCATATTTGATAATGGCCAAAAACCAGATCTTACTTCTATTCCATTTTTAATTAAAAAATTTCCTAACTTTTTTACTATTTTTGGGCTTTTGTTGTAAAAATAAACTGAGTTAAGCCAATAAGCTGATTTATTTTTTTTACTTTCAAATTGAAGAATTTTGTAATTCTCATTTTGCGTAAATATCTCTCTATATAATTTACCAATTTTAATTTTTTTAACTAATATTTTTTTATCAAATTTTTCAATTTGAGCTCTCGCCACTGCACCCAAAAGGTGAGGCATTAAGTAGTTGTATCCTTCGCCACTACAAAAATATTTTTTCCAATAGGGATCCTTTTTTGTCCTAAAAGGAGCATATCTTGATGCTATCAATTTTGCTTTTTCAGCTATACTTCTTGTATTAGTTGTTATAACTCCTCCTTCACCTACGCCAATCATTTTTTCAGATCGTATGGAGAAAGTTGAAATATCACCAAAAGAGCCAATTTTTTTTTTTTCCAATTTTAGCACCTAAAGCTTCACTTGCATCTTCAATTAAAAAAATTTTATATTTTTTGCAAAGATTTTTAATTTTTATAGTATCTCTTGCAGGAAACCCGTAAACATGAACAAGCTGTACAGCTTTTGGTTTATATTTTTTTATAGCTTTTTCAACTAATTCTGCATCGAGCCCAAATGTTTCTTTTTCTATATCTATAATCACAGGTTTTGCTAATAATTGAGATAATACAGAAATATTAGATACACAGGTGTAATTTGGGACTATAATTTTATCATCTTTTTTTATATCAATAGATTTTAAAGCAACATGTAGTGCTGCTGTTCCACTTTGAACAGCTAGAGAATAACTAACACCTAGATACTTGGCAAATTTATTTTCAAAAATTTTCGTATGAGTTCCATTTAGTGAGAGCCAACCTGATGAAATTACATTGTTAACATATAATTTTTCTTTGTTGTCTATAAATGGAATATTAAGTAAGTGTTTCATATTTTGAATAAAATAACTGTATAGTTTTATTTTTATAAAAATCTACAATATTATTATGAGAAAAAAAGTAGCTTTGGTCATATCTTCTAATGAATTAAGTAATTGGTCTGGGGGATTTTCTTATTATAAAAATCTAGTAAAAATAATACTACAAATACAAAACCTAGATCTTATTATCTATACAGACTCAAAAGATTATATCAGTAAAATGGGTCTTGGAAATCAATTAAATATAAAAGAACTTTTGTGTCTACAAAAAAATATAATTTTTTATTTTAGAAAAATAATAAACTTAATTTTTAAAAAAGATCTAGTTCTATATTTTATACTTTTAAGGGATAAGATAGATATTTTATCACATCGTAGATTATTCATTAATCAAAAAATCAAAATATTTGGCTGGATACCAGATTTACAGAATAAAGTATTAAAAATATTTTTTGATGAATTTTCACTTAAAAAACGAGAGAGTTATATAAATGAAGATATTAATAAATCTAATTTTATATTTGTAAGTTCAATACAGGTAAAAAAGGAATTTAAGAGGTATTATAATCTTAAAAAAACAATTTTACCTTTAAGAATACCTTCTTCATACAGCTTTATAAGCAAGAAAAAGTTAAAAAATTTTATATTATTTCCGTCTCAATTTTGGAAACATAAAAATCATCAATATATTATAAATGTCTCAAAAATTCTTAAACAAAAAAAAATAAAAGTTAAATTTATTTTTTGTGGAAAAATTGATGATTACAGAAATAAAAATAATTTTCAAATAATTAATAATGAAATAAAAAAAAATAAGTTAGAAGATTATATTCAGAATTTAGGAGAGGTTTCATATAAAAAACTAATTAAAATGCAAAGTGAATGTATGGCTTTTGTTAATCCATCTTTTTATGAGGGCTGGAGTACAATTAATGAAGAGGCAAGATCATTAAATAAATATATATTTTTATCTAATATTCCAGGACATGTTGAACAGAAAAATTATGGATCAATCTTTTTTGATATTAATGATCCAAAAAGCTTAGTAATACAAATCAAGAAATTTTTAAAAAAAAAAACATACAAAAAAAATAACTTATTAAAAAAAAATGATCTTTTTAAAAAGAAAATTAATAATGAGGCAATTAAAATTTTATCAGAGGTTTATCTAAAAAATGAAATCTAAAATTTTATTTTTAATAGATTTAAGTAGAGACAATGTATCTTACATTTCATTTAAAGATTTTCTAGATAGTTTAAAAAAACATAAAATTGAAATAATAATTATAGATGTTTCTTTTTTACACAAACAAAAAAAAAATAAATCTAAAAATTATCTAACTTATAAAAAATTATTTAAATTAAATAAAAGTAATTTTTTTAAACCAAATAATATTAATGAATTTGATATAATAATTAAAAAAAATAAACTCATACTTTTTTACAATCATTTTTTAAAAGATTTAAAATATTTTTCGATAAATAGGTCTTTATTAAAATTTAACATAAAATCTTTTTATGTAAGTAGTCTAGGTTATAATCCTCTTAGTTTTGACTATGTTAATACAAGTTATATTAAGAAAATAGCTTACTTTCTCAAGTATAGATTAAGCTATTATATTTTTAGATTTTTACTTTTATTTAATTTATTTTTAAAAATTGATATTCATTTTGAAGCAAGTGATTATGTAGTTAAAAGTATTAAAAATTCCTTAAGTTTTAAAATCAAAAATAAATTTAAGAGTTTAGACATATCTTATTATAAAAAAATAATTAAAATTAACAGTAAGCATTATGATGAAATGCTTATGAAAAAATATCCTATAAAAAAAGAATATATAGTATTTATAGACGGCATGCCTTTTGATCATGTTGATGTTTTAAGAAGAGAGGGATCTTTGATAAAGGAAAAAAGGAGCCTTTATTATAAAAATATAAAAAAACTATTTTTGCAATTATCTAAAATTTACAAAAAAAAAGTTATTATTTGTTTACATCCTAAATATGAAAAAAATAAAATCAGGAAGGATTTTGAGGGTTTTGTATGGAAACTGAAACAAACAGAAAAGTATATAGCCAAATCTTTTATGGTGGTTGTTTTAGAATCTTCGTCTATAGTTCAAGCTATTCTATTGAAGAAGAAAATATTAACAATACATGGAAGAATTATTGGAGAGCATGGAGATAAAAGATGTTTAGCTTATGCTAAAGATTTAGGACTAAATAAGATAGATATTGGAAATATTGATAGTTGGGAATTAAAGAAAATTAAATTTAATAAAAACAAAATTGACAAGTATTACGGCAATTATATTAAAAAAAATATTGTAACCAAGAGTAAAATCACCAGCAGCGAACAAATAATTCAAGCTTTATCAAAATTAGTTTGAAATTAAACTTTTTAGCTAAAATATTTTTTTAAGCCAGTATTTACAGTGTTGGTAATATATTGAAGATTTTTCTTAGTTAGTGAATATGCAAAAAATATATTTCCACTACTAGGATAATGAATTTTTTTTTTTGAACAAATAATTTCTAAATTTTTCTATTTTGGCTTTTTTTCCTTTTTCATAAAAATTTTTTTGAATTCTGTTAATTATTTTTTTTCTTGTAAAAACAATCTGTGCCATTGAATGAAATCTACTTATCCTTACATCTAAATCATTTTTTTTACAAAATTTATTAATATTTTCCTCAAAAAACTTTCCAAACTTATTTATTTTAGAAAAAATAAATTTTCTATTTTTGAAAATATATTTCAAATTTTGATTTGCTATAAAGCTATTTACAGATCCAGCTGAAAAAGTTCCACCAAAAAAAATATTTAATTTTTTTCTTTTTATTTTATTTTCAATTTTTTTTGTTATACCAATAATTCCTATAGGAATACCTCCACCAAAACATTTTCCAAAAGTTGAAATATCAGGTTTTATTTTATAAATTGATTGGACACTTTTACAATCGGTTCTTAAACCAGTTATCATTTCATCAAAAAATAAAATAATGTTATTTTTTTTGCAGAAATTTTCTAAAAATTTTAGATATTCACTTACATCACTTAATGGAAGACATCCTTGCACAGGTTCAATTATCACACATTGAATTTTATTTTTATACTTATTTAATATTTTCTTTGAATTTTTTATATCATTGTAAGGAACAAAAACTAAATTTTTTCTAGAATCGTCAGAAAGTCCATCAGATAATTTTTGAGGTTTAAGATTTTTTTTTGGAGCATAAAGCGTATTGTCCACTGACCCATGCCAACTACCTGTAACACTTACTATTTTTTTTTTCCCAGATAATGCCTTACAAAGTCTTAAGCTTTTAAATACAGACTCTGTTCCAGAATTACAAAAAATAAATTTTGAATAGTTAGGTAAAATTTTTTTAAGAGTTTTTGCAAGTTCCAAGGATTGATAGTTTGCATATGCAAGATTAGATATTTTGTTTTTTGATAATAATTTAAAACTTTCTCTTAAAACTTTGTGGTTATGTCCTAGTAGCAATGTACCTGCGCAGTATCCTAAGTCCAAAAATTTTTTTTTCTTTGAATAAACATATGATCCATGACCAGTTTCAAAAAAAAAATTAGATTTTGAGTATTCTTGGTTGAGTATAAAATTATTTTGCATTGATTGTAGTGATACTATATATGATTATAATTTAGTATAAAAATACCATAAAACAACATGAATCATAAAGCTTGGAAAACTATCGAAAGTCTAAAACATGATAACATGTTTGAATGTGTTAAATCATTAGAAAAAGAAAATTATATTGTTAGTCATTGGATAAAAGATATATCAAAAAAAACAAAATCTGATATTTCTAAAATTAAATTTCCACTTGAATTATATAGAATAAAACTTTCAGACTTGGGTCTAATAAAACCGACAATTCTTGAGGAAGTTTATAAAGCTCTCGATCAACACGGCTTCGAACCAATTGATCCTTTAATAGCAATAAACACAAGGTTTATATATGATGAACAATCTACTGGTGAATGGTTGAGAATTGCCGTACCATTTGACTCAATGATAGATAGTGATGGAATTCCTCATTTACCAAAACTTGGTCAAGGTTTGAATTTGCTTTTTATTGAAACATATTGGTCTTATCCAGGTGCAATCTTTCACCCACATAATGACTTCATTGTTCAAAAAAAACAATGATATTCAAAAAATTAAGAATTAATAATATAAGTTTAAATAATAGAGTTGTGGTTGGACCAATGTGCCAATATTCAGCCATAAATTCGCTTCCAAGTGAATGGCATTTTAATCATCTTCAAAAACTTTCACAACTTGATGCTGGAGCATTATGGTTGGAGTCTATTTTTCCTTCAAAAAATTCAAGTATTACAAAAAAAGATTTAGTTTTGTCAAATAACTTAGAATTAAATCAAATCAAAAATTTATTAAAGCATATTAAAAAAAATTCAAATGTACCATTATGTTTTCAAATAAGTCATGCTGGAAAAAAAGGATCTAGCCATATTCCTTGGGAAAAATTTAATACGCCTCTTAAACCTAAAGAGGGTTCTTGGCAAACTTATGCCCCTTCATCAATTAAAAGATCAAAATTTTGGCCAAAACCATTAGAATTAACGTTAAAAAAAATTATGGAAATTAAGAAGTTATTCATAAATTCTGCAAAACTCGCAAATAAAGCAGGGTTTGAAATTTTAGAAATTCATATGGCTCATGGATACTTGCTGCATCAGTTTTTTTCTCCAATATCTAATATTAGAGATGACCAGTATGGGGGGAGTTTACAAAAAAGATCAAAATTTTTATTAGAAATTGCAGAAGAAGTTCGAAAAGTCTGGCCAAAAGAAAGAGCTCTTGGCGCAAGAGTTACAGCTGATGATTGTTTGCAAGGTGGAATATCCATGAGTGATTGCAACTATCTAGTAAATGAACTGAAGTTGTTGGGTTTTGATTTTGTAACCCCAGCTAGTGGAGGAATAATTCCTTACACTAATAAAAAAATAAAATCATGCTATCAAGTTAAATATTGTTATCAAATAAAGAAAAAAACAAATATTAAAGTTTATGCCAATGGCATGATAAGATCAGAAAAGGAAATTAATAATATTTTATCAAATAAATATGCAGATTTTGTAGCTGTATGTAAGCCTTTTATTAATGATCCTTATTGGTTACATCGTATTGCAAAAAAAAAATAAGTCTCATTCTACAATACCAAATCAATATTTAAGGTGTTTTTAAATATTTTAATTATTGACTATATAAAAAAAAAATTCTATTAGTAAATAGTATTGAATCTTGATGGGAAATAATGTGAAAATCATTAGCTGTTCCTGCAACGGTAAAGTCCGAGTGCCATCCAATATAGTCCACTGTTGAATGAAGGCCAGGAAAAGTCTAGTTCTACAATTTTAATTAACAACGGCATAAACTAATTTAGCCTTATGATTTTAAGGTTAATACATGGAGTCGTATGATAGTTAAAATATTTTTTTTAATAATTCTTTTAACATTAAATTTAAGTGCTAACGATCAATTAGATTGTAACTTTACACAAAGTGCTGTTCCTTGCATCGAAATAAGTTCTAATATTTCTAATATTTCAGAATTTAGTAAAAAAAGTTTGAATAAAACAACTATTAATAGACAAGAAATTGAGGAAAGTGGTTCTGTTGATTTGATTGATGTATTAAATAAACATCCAAGTATAAATATTACTCAATCAGGGCCAAGGGGACAGCAAGCATCTTTATTTATGAGAGGAACAGGATCTAACCACACATTGGTTTTAATTAATGGAGTTGCTATAAATGATCAGTCAACTACTCAAGGTTTACACGATTTTGGAGTTGATTTTATTCAAACAATACAAAAGATTGAGATTTATGAGGGCCCGAGTGCAACAGTCTTTGGACCAAATGCAATTGGAGGAGCAATAAACATTATAACAAATGGTGATTATAGAAATTATTCTTCAATATCTCATGGAACAGGAAATTCTAACTTATTAATAAATCAGACTTTTATTAAAGATAACTCAACAATTTATAATTTTAAAATAGGAGGCGTTAAAAGTGATAGTATAAGTGCAAAATTTAATGGTAAAGAAAAAGATAAGACAGAGAATTTTTCCACAAATTTAAATTTTGAAAAATATTTATATAAATACAAATTAACAAATTCGATTTACCTGAGAAAAACAATTTCTGAGTATGATAGTAGTGCTACAGATGAAATTGGATATGAGGGTGATAACGAGATGCTATCAACGCAATTAAAAATAAACAGTTTAAATCCTTACTATAAAGACCAACTTACTTTTTATTATAATCTTTACGATAGAGAATATGATGAAAAAGGAGTTATTGATTATTATGATAGTAACTCAATGGGAGTCAAATATGATTTAAAAAAAATACTCGATGAAAGAATATCTTTTGGCTTAGGCTCTGAATATAGGTATGACTCTGCAGAGTTTGAGAATAACGGATCTTATTCTGCATCGACTAAGGGAAATAATGATAATTTATCAATATATGGAAATCTAGGGTATAATTTTTTTGAAAATTTTAATCTTTCCTATTTTATTAGAGGTGATGAAAATAAAAGAACAGGAAATAATTTATCAAATAGAGTTAATATAGAAACATATTATAAAAATTTTACATTTGGTTTTGGTCGAAGTGAAGGCTATAGAAATCCAACGATTTATGAATTATTTGGAACAGATAATTTTGGATATTCAGGAAATAAAAATTTAAATCCCGAAAAAAGCCAATCAAATGAAGTTTACTTATCCCTTGGATCGAATGATATATCTTGGAATATAAAAGGTTTTAAATCAAGTATATTTGATCAAATTGAATATAAAAACAATAAGTATGTAAACAATTCAAACAATGTAAATTTAAATCAATCAGGCATTAATTCTGATTTGAATATTAAATTTTTTAATAGTGAAATAGAAATGTATACTTCGTTTTTATCCTCAAAAAAAACTGATAATTCAGATCAATTGAGAAGACCTGAAAAAAATTATGGACTTAAATTTAAAAAAGAAATTAACAAAAGTTTATTTGGAAAATTTCATATAAATTTAGAGTATAGTCATTATGGAAAACATTTTGATACTCATTCTTCAAATTTTAGTACAGTTGAAATAGATAGCACAGACATAATTGATGTTTCTTTAAAAAAAGATTTTGGTATCTTCAATATGAATTTTAATATTACAAATTTACTAAATGAAAATTATCAAAGACCTCATGGTTATTCTCAAAATGGTAGATTATTCAATATAGGTTTAACAAAAAGTTACTAGTTGAAAGTCTTTAAAATTTATATAATGATAATATCATTTCATGAATTATTTAAAATTTACCTTAGGTGTCTTGATCGTTTTGTCTGCAAGTAGGTTTGTTCCACATCCTCCAAATTTTACAAGTTTGATCGCTTTAAGTTTTTATTTACCAGCTTTCTTTGGAAGAAAATCTATCGGAATATTAGTTATAGCTTATGCTGTGACTGACTTTATAATTGGTTTTCATAATACGATTTTATTTACTTGGGGAAGTGTAATTTTAATAGGTTTAATGTCGCATTATTTTAGAACAAATATTAAATACAGGATACTTGGATCATTTATAGGAGCGATACTATTTTTTATAGTTACTAATTTTGGTGTTTGGTCTTTTGGAGGATATGGCTATGATTTTAGTGGACTTTTACTATGTTATTTTTTAGCTCTACCTTTTTTTGGATATACAGTATTATCTACCTTAATTTTTTCAATTACTATTGAGACAGTTTATTATTTTTGGCAAAAGAAAATAAGACAAACTATTTAAAATTTGATAACACGTGCAAAAAAAATTTAATAAATAATATATTCTGAGATGTCAAAAAAACCTTTAAATATAATGTTTGGTGATTTTACTTACTATAATCGTCATACTTTGTATTCTCGCTATACACCTTTAGCTATTGGAAATATAGCACAATTCGCAAAACAAGAATTTGGTGATCAGATACAAGTATCTATTTTTAAAAACGCAGAAAAATTTTTAGAAAGAGCAAAAGAAAATAAACCTGATGTGGTAGCTTTTTCAGTTTACTACTGGGCACTTGATTTAACCAAATATGTTGCAAATCAATCGAGAAAACTTTTTGGAAAAGATGTTACCATTGTTCTAGGCGGTCCTTGTATAGATAGCAATAAAGAGCAGCAAATTAAATTTTTAACTCAAACATTTCCTTGTGCAGATGTAGTTGCGGTAAATGAGGGTGAATTAAGTTTTAATAGTATAATTAGAAAATTATTGTCTGAAAAAAAGGACAATATTTTTAAAGATCCAATTGATGGAGCTTCTTTTATGTTAGGTGATCAGCTTGTACAGGGAAAGCCAACAGGTTTGAGTATGGACCTTAGTAAAATTGGATCTCCATATTTAACAGGACTACTCGACGATTTTATGAATACAGATTATCAACCTTTAATCCAAACTTCTAGATTTTGTCCATATACTTGTGCATTTTGTGTTTCAGGTAAAAACCGAGGAAAATTAAGAGGCTATCCTTTAGAACAAGTTAGGGAAGAGCTAATCTATGTGGCAAAAAAATATGCTGACAGACCACACATGACAATGTTTCTGGCAGATGAAAACTTTGGAATTTTAAAAAGAGACGAAGAAGTGGCAGAAATGATTAAACAATGTCATATAGATTATGGGTTCCCTGAAAGTTTATTTTTTTATAACGATAAAAGATTTACTGAAACATCAAGAAAAATTATTGAAATTTTAGGTCCAATAAACCACATCGGATTGGCACTTGCCTTACAATCTGAAAACCCAGAAACATTAAAAGCAATTAATAGAAGAAATGTCACCGAAGACGAGATAGTTGCAGCTATCAGTTGGGCAAGTAAGCTTGGTATTAGAACTACAACAGAATTAATATTTGGCATGCCATACGAAACTAAAGAAAGCTTTGTTAAGCAACTGGACACAGCTGTAAATAGAGGTTTTGACTCTGTTCTTGCACATAATCTTTTTATAATGGATGGAATTGAGTTGAATAGACCAGAAAAAAGAAAAGAATTTGGTATTAAAACAAAGTTTAGAAATCTTGGTGTTGAATATGGAAAGCATGATGGTAATTTTTTTTGTGAGCATGAAGAAGTTGTAGTTGAAACTAATACTCTTTCTTATCAAGACTTTTTAGACGTTAGAGGATTAAATTTTTTATTCTATGCAGTATTTGCATTTAATTACCAAAAATGGTTTTTTCAATTTATAAGACATGAAAGTATTTCTTTACCTGGTTTTTTTGATAAATTCTTAAAACCTGACCGCAATGAAAAATGGCCAGAAAAATATCTAAAATTTCTTGATGATTTTAAAAAGGCAGTTGAGGGGGAGCTTTTTGATAATAGAGAAGATATGGTTGAATACTATAAAAAAATTTACGAAAATAATAATGATGAGGTTGGTGATCCATCAAGAATTAACATAAGCTTTGGAGCAAGGCTTATTTATTTAGAAAATGACTGGATTGAAGAAGTGCTAGTTAGGCATTTACAAAAATTTGTTCAAAGTGAAATTTCTATTGAAAAAACTCAACTTGCAAGAAAATTGATTAGTTTAGCGCAAAAACAAAGAATTAATTTAAGGCATATAAGTGAAATTGATCCTATTAATTTTTCTTTTGATATTATTGAATGGCAAAAAAATAAATTTAAAGATTCTTTGTATAACTTTAAGATGCCAAATAAAAATATTTTATTTAATACAAATGATAATCATAAATCAAAGATTGAAAGTTTTAACAAACGATTTTCTAATGAAAAAGATAGCGATTTTTATTATGAAGCACTAGAATTTATAAGACCAATATCATTAACATTACATGATTTGTCGTATTCAGGGAAATAATATTAATTTATCTGAAAGGTATTAAAAAAATGAGTGATATAGGTCATAACAATCCACCTTTAGACCCTAAAGAAGCAATTGAAAAAAACATCGAAAGAAAAAAACCTGTCCTTGATAGAGATCCTCAGTTTTATAAAGGCGTTCCTTTACCTAGTTGGATAGAATTAAGTCTAATAGATGTGTGTAATAGGTCATGTAGTTTCTGTCCAAAGTCTGATCACTCAATTGCTCCAGATACTTATAATAAAATGAGTAATGTTCTTATTGAAAAACTAATTAAAGATTTAAAAAAAATTAATTTTCAGGGTGCATTTAGTTTTTGTGGTTATGGAGAGCCACTACTCCACCCAGATATTGTTGAAATTTCAAACGCATTGGGTGAAATTTGGGAAATAGAGGTTGTAACTAATGGAGATCCTTTAACTTTTTCAAATCTGAAAAAATTTTATGGATCAAAAATAACAAAATTAGTTGTTAGCATGTATGACGGACCTGAACAGGTTACAAAGTTTAAAAAATTAATGATTGATGCAAATGTACCTAAAGATTTTATTGTTTTAAGAGACAGATGGCAAAAAGGAGAAGAATTTTCAGATTATATAACTAATAGAGCAGGAACTGTTACATCAGGGAAGCAATCAGATATCAAAGACTCATCTAAAAAGAAGTGCTTTTATCCTGCTTATCACGCACAAATTGATTGGAATGGGGACTGCTATTTATGTCCTCATGATTGGCAAAGAAGAAATCCAGTTGGGAATATAATGCAATCAGATTTCTTTGAAATTTGGAACTCAAACATGTGGAATATTTATAGAAAAGACTTGTTTGATGGAAAAAGAGAAAAATCACCATGTGCCCAATGTAATTGTGATGGCACAGTCCATGGATCAAAGCATATGAGTAGTTGGAAAAATTTTTGGAAAACTACAATTTAAAATGAAAAATATTAAACAAGCACAAAAAAAATTTACCTTTAATAAAGGTAGAATGATTGGAGATTTTGAAGGATATTACAGGAATTTTAAAAATCCTTTTTTACAAACAGAGAAAGAAAAATTTGAGACAACCAAAAAAGCTATTATTAATTATTGTCAGTGGGTCAAAAGTAAAAGAAAAAAAAAATTAAAAGTAATTGAAATTGGCTGTGGTTTTGGAATTTTAATTAAACAGTTATCAGCTTTAGGATTTGAAGCATATGGAACCGATATAAGTCCAACAGCAATAAAAAAGGCTCGGAAGAAATCAAATTGTAAGTTTTATGTTTCTGATTTTATTAACGATGATTTATATTTAAAAATAAACCCTGATATAATTATTCTTTCCGAAATAACCTGGTATATTCTACCTCAACTAAAAAAGTTTATTAAATTTATTAAAAAAAATTTTAAGGATAAATATTTAATTCATACGCTCGCAATTTATTATCCAGGAAAACAAAGATATGGCAGAAAATATTTTTTTAATTTAAAGGGAATTTTAAATTATTTTAATTTAAATTATATTGAAT
>MDTB01230460.1_pt1 | contig 13089 bp, 5 predicted proteins | sample 811161 | NCBI WGS metagenome assembly MDTB01 (sample SAMN05326650, study PRJNA326480) | marine metagenome | isolation source: seawater | place: Mediterranean Sea | collected 2009 | reverse complement strand
TCCTTTAGGTGCGAATGCAGATAGTGATAATGATGGAGTAATTAATCGTCTAGAGTATAACAATAGCGCAGCAGGACCTTACATTGAAGTTGACAACATAACTTCATCGATGCCCAATAATAATGACACTGATGGAGATGGGCTTTTAGATGGTCAAGAATTATTCATACATCTAACAGATCCAACACATCCAGATACAGACGGAGACGGGATGCCAGATGGTTGGGAAGTCAAATACGGACTAAATCCTTTAGATTCTGAAGATGCTTCACTTGATACAGACAATGATAGTTTTGATTCAGATTGGAATGATAATTTGACAGAATCTGAATTATACACAAATTTATACGAGTATTTGAATGGTACAGATCCTACAAATGGTGATACAGATAATGACGGAATGTCTGACGGATGGGAAGTTTATTGGGGATTTCAGCCATTAAATTCTAGTGATGCCTATGATGATGCAGATAATGATTCGTTGATTAATCTTTATGAATTTGATAATTCAAGAGTTGAAGGTTTTGATGATAATGTTTACAGCACAGACAATATCACTGGCTCGAATCCTTTGTTGAGAGATACCGATGCAGATCTAATTAGCGATGGGGAAGAATGTGTTTTTGGTGAAGATGGTTATGTTACAGATCCATCAAATCCTGATTCAGATGGTGATGGAATGCCAGACGGCTGGGAAATGTTACATGGTTTGGATCCTTTTGATCCAAGTGATGGTGAGTTAGATTCAGATAACGATGGTTGGGATTTTGACGGAAATGGAACTATAGAGCAATGGGAAAAATTCACTAATTATGAAGAATATTTGAATGGAACTGATCCGAATAACAACGACACTGACGGCGATGATATGGTAGATGGTTGGGAAGGTTATTATGGGTTGAACCCTAAGTCAGCAGAAGATAGAGATTGGGATTCAGACGCAGACGGTTACGATTCAGATAGGGATGGTGAACTTTCACCTGATGAGAAATTTACTAATTATGAGGAATACTTAATGGGTACAAATCCCGTTAAGGCAGATACGGATGGAGATAATTGTACGGATGGTTGGGAAATTTATTGGAATGAAAATAAGCCTGCGAATGAAACAAGAACTTTGAATCCACTAGATGCTCTTGATGGGTTCCTAGATTACGATGATGATGGATGGGAAGATTGGGAAGGAGTTCAGTATAACTTCCCTAATTGGCGTGAAGAACAAGCAGATACTAATCCTTGGAATCCTGATACAGACGATGACGGAATGACTGATGGTTTTGAGGCGGATAACTAATGCATAACTCTATCCAATACCTTTATTTACGAAGAGCCGAATTTCTACGCGTAGGTGAAGATTGTTAGTAAAGAAAGTTCTTGCATTGTTTCTGGTCGCTTTAATGCTAATTTCACCTTTAGCTAGTTTACCAGTTACGGCAGATATTGATCCAGATGAAGATAATGATTCAGATGGCTATGATGCTGATAGAGATGGAGTTCTATCCGACGATGAAAAATATACTAATTTAGAGGAATATTACAACAATACTAATCCTAACGATGAAGACACAGATGATGGTGGAGCCTGGGATGGCTGGGAAGTTTACTATGGCTTTAATCCTCGTAATTCATCAGATGATTCACTCGATTCAGATAGTGATTCTTTAACCAATAGTCTGGAGTTTTTCTGGGATACTGATCCATTTAGCTCAGATACAGATCAAGACGGTATGCCCGATGGCTGGGAGGACTTTTATTCAGATAGAATGCCCGACGGCTGTGGTTTAAATCCAACTATATCTAGTGATAAATTTGGAGATCCTGATGGTGATGGATCTGATAATCTAAGAGAATATCAAGAAGGAACAAATCCTTGTGATGAAGACAGTGATGATGATGGTGATCCTGACGGTGAAGATCCACCTCCTGTAGATCCTGGTGATGATGATGAAGGTAATCCAGATACTGGCGCTACCGATGGTAACGTAACTATTTACGAAATCTTTGATCCTGTTCTCGGTACTGCTAAAAGATGGAATTCTCTTGATGGTTTACTATATGACGATCAAGCTTCAGATCCTACAGACATGTATACCATGTATAATTATGATTCAGATAAATATGAAATTTCCCCAACTAATTACGAAGGTTATTCGAACATTTTTGAAGGTTGGATTTGGATGGGTATCGAGGTAACTACTACAGATTATACTAGAATTCCTTCAGTTTCTCCTGATGCTGACATTATAGATTATGACCCTAACGCTACTGATGTAACTATCACTTTCTTTAAGGATGGAGCTGATAATTATTATGTTCAAGGTAGCGAAAATATAGTAATCGATCTGAAATACAGAATGGGGACTAATGGTTCATACTTCAATAGACCCATTTCAGATGATTTGACACTTGACGATCTTCCAGAAGAAGCGATAAGGCCAATAAATGGAGCTAACCAAGTTAAAGAAAATGTAAGAGAATTTTTACAATATAAGCACGACAATGGTACTATTGCAAATGAACCATTATACTGGCTTTGGCCTGAAAATGGCACTCCCGAGACTAATTTAGCTTTAATAGTCAACAATCTGACTTGGTATTTCTCAGCTTTTATTGAGGGTGACGGAGATGTTCCAGATACAGAAGAGCCTTGGGATGTCTACCAAACAATTTGTATAAACGGAATAGGAGCTTGTAGGCATCGTTCGTTTGGATTTTTCGTTACAGCACTGGCTCTAGGTGCACCTACTAGATATATTTCTAATGAAGCTCATGCTTTTGTTGAAGTTTATGTTCCTGAAGATAATGAAACTTTTTCAGCAAGTCATTGGAAGAGAATTGATCTAGGAGGAACTGGAAGTAGTACAACTCTCGACAGGCCAGATGAGGAGGAAGACGATGGCGATACTTTTGATTTTGATGATATGGATCCCGATGATATTGAGAATATGACTGGAGAACCAGTTACTATTGTGATTACCGAAATTTCGCCTGACGATAGAGTTGACAAGGGAGAACAGATTACGATTAGTGGATATGCTGAAGATCAAAATGGAACTAGAATACCTAACTTCAATGTTGGGTTCGGAATGTGGGATAAGGAACATTCAGAGCCAGCATTTGAAATTGGTCAAACTATTACCAATTCCTCAGGTAATTTTGAATTTATTGCAACTGAATTTCTATCAGCTCTGCCAGGAGAAAATGAGATTTATGCAGCAGCTTATGAGCAGGGATTTTTGGGAGTTGATGGTCCAGAGGATATAGAAATATACTCAGATTCAAGCCTGGTATTAGATAATCCTGAGTCTGTAGGTAAGGGTCAAGATTTGATAGCTTCTGGTACTCTACTTGATGTAGGTGGCGTTCCAGTTGAAGGAGCTACTCTAACAGTTTATTTATGGGAAGATCCATATTGGGGAACTCCTAATTGTGATAACAATTGGCCAGCCATATTATGTGATATTGGTGAAATTGCAGGAGAACCAGTTACGGATGAATTCGGCAATTTTGTTTTTACTTGGACGGTTCCAGAGGAGGGTCAACCTACTGCAGATACAGATTATCATATTTACATTGCATATGACGCTCCTGACTCTGACGATGATGATTTACCAGATGATTATGTTTATTCCACAAGTCAATCAACGGATTTAATTATTCTGGATTCAACTGTAGATTTAGAAGCTTCACTTGAACCAAGTAAAGAATATGTAGGAAATAAATTCTGGGTAAATGGAACTATATCAGATTCAGCTGTTGATAATGGTAAGATTAGTATTGAACTTTCAGGATTTGAGCTTTCTGTAATAGATGTTGTACAAACTGATTGGTCAATGGAATTAACAGTTCCACAAGATTTATTAGCAGGAAATTACACAGTTATAGTTTCATTTGAAAGTAGTGAAGCAACTTTACCAGATGAAAGAGTCAATTTGAATTTCACAGTATTAGGAACAAGTCGTATAGTCTTAGATACTGACACTCTGAAATTTACAAGAGGGCAAAATGCTACGCTTGAAGGAGAGCTTCTCGACCATCTTGATCAGCCAATTGCAGATCAGAGTATTGATTTGATATGGGGTGGACTTTCCATAGCTACAGTTACTACTGAAATTGATGGAGATTTCAAATTTACATATAATATTCCGGAAGATCATGCTTTAGGTAATACAACTTTGTTAGCGAAATTTGATGGTAATGACCTTCATCTGGGTTCTAACGAATCACAAATTCCTGAGATTTTCCAACAATCTATTGCATCGCTTCAGTCAGATGACAGACACTTTTATGCAGGAGAAAGTATGATTTTAAGCGGAAGTCTTGCATATGATAATGGAACTATTTTACCAGGAATCTTAGCAATTTATTTTGATGGTAATTTTTTGCAGTCTTTCACGACTAATGGAACTTTCAGTTTTGAATACACTCCAGATGCATCTTATCTAGATGTAGGTGAGCACACAATAGAAATTAAATACAGTGAAAATGGCTACAATCTTGCAGATACTGCAGATGTAGATGTTTACCTTCATCGCAAAGTTTTCTTGTCCATGGAAGAAGATCAAGTTCTTAGAGATACTGAAATTATTATTACTGGTTTTGCAAGAGATGAGTCATCATTTGGTATATCAGGAATTGATTTATCCTTCATCTGGGGTGGAAATTCACTAGATGATGTAGCTACTACGACATTTGGTGGTTCATACACTAAGACATATTTGGTCCCAAATGCTCAAATTCTTGGTAAAGTTGAAGTTCAGGCTATTTTTGATAACACAACTTCGCCTTATTATGACAATTCCACAGAAATTTTTGAATTTACTGTAGTTTCAGAAACAATCATCAATCTTCCAGATATTGAAATAATAAGAGGAGAGGAAGTATGGTTTAATGGTACTATTTTTGATGATAGAGGCCAGGCAGTAGAGGAAATTGAAGTCAATGTATTCTGGGATGATGACTATCTAAGGAGAGTAACTGGGGACACTAATGGTAGTTTCAGTTTTGTTTGTTCTGATGAATGGTCTTGTTCTGATTTAAACCATCCAGTAGGTATTGTTCCTGTAGAATTATCATTTGGAGGTTTTGGTTATTATTTACCTTCAACCTATGTTGCAAATTACACAATATGGGGAAATACTAATATTACAATTCTTGAATTTAGTGAAGTAGTTGTAGCTGGTCAAAATGTAACGCTTAGTGGATTTATAGAAAATGATTTACAAGTTCCATTAGATAGAGAGGTAACACTTCTTTGGGATGGTATAACAAGAACAACAGTAAATTCGATTAATGGAGAATTCACAGGTACTTTTGTTCTTCCTTCTAATACAATTGCAGGAAATCATACCGTGACTGCTCAAATTGACGATCAAAATTTCCTTAGAGGCACTTCAGATGATGCTGAAATTTTGGTTATGCGTGAAACTGAATTAACAGTTCAGTGGTTAGGAGGATTTAGAAATTCAACTTCGGTCGTTTCAGGTTATCTACGTGATGTTGTTGGTGTTGGTCTTCCAGGTTATCAACTTGATTTATATTTTGATGATGAATACGTAGGAAATGCTACTACTGGTGAATCAGGTATTTTTGTTTATGATTTATTCGTTGATAAAGACACTGAATTAGGTAATCATAATGTGGCAATTATGTTTGAAGGATCTTATTTCTATCTACCTTCGGAAGTAGAAGTAAATTCTGAAATCTTAGCTAATACTTATTTTGTAACAGAATCTTTAGAGGTATTGAGATTACAAGAGTTTTATCTTAAATCTTATTTATTTGATGATTTAGGCAATCCAATGGTAGACAAATCAGTAAATGTTACCTTTGGAGGTCAGACTTATCAATTATTTACAGATTCAGAAGGTTATGTTGAGAAAAATTTGACATTGTCATCCACCCATTCTCTTGGAATTTATACCGCCTCATGGAGCTTTGTTGGTTATCAATATTATCTTCCTTCAGACAATATTCAAGCAATAGTTGTTGTAGCTTCTACTAGTATAAGTATTGAATCGGATTCAGAAGTCTTAGTTGGCGAATCTTTTGAGTTTAGTGGAAGAATTATTGATGATATGGGTAATCCATTAAGTACAAATTTAAATTTCCTTTTCCAAGGACAATATGTAGAGAGTTTAGTTACAGATAGTGACGGTCGTTTTTCACATGAATATTTAGTTCCACATTACACTGACGCAGGATCGAATACTATTACTGTAAGTTATGTGGCAGAAGAGTATTATCTTCCATCATCTTCAATATGGCAACTTCAAGTATTTCATAACACACGTATTGAGATGAATGAATTTGAAACTTTATTAAATTCGACAGTGCCTATTACTGGTTTTGTTTATGATAAAGCAGACCGGCCAATTGAAGGCTTGAGTGTAAGATTAGTTATGGATTCCAATTTCCCAATTGATGGTGTAACTGATAGTAATGGTGAATTTAGTATACCTTTGAATGTACCCTTTGGAACTGAATTAGGGTATCATAATTTGACAGTTTCATTTGCCGGCAATGACCAGTATATTGATAATTCTACAGAATCAAGAATTTTTGTTATGGGTGAAACTAAATTAGTTCTTGAAATTCCAAGTACTTTAGAATATCAACAATCATATACAGGAAAAGTTAGTTTGATTATGCTCGATGGAAGTCCAGTTTCCGGAGCTCCGTTACTAGTGGCCTTCCAACCAAATGGAGTAACTTCTATGGTTATTACAGATTCGAATGGTACTGCCTCCTTTGATTCAGTATTCTCAGGTAACGATACAGTGCCTATGACTGTTAAGGTTACTTACACTGGTGATGAACATTATGTAGGTAATGAGGTTGAATCTACAATTATATTCAGGCCACCTACTCAAGAAGCAAATTATTCATTTTGGATAATTCTAGCAGCTACACTAGTAGGAGGTTCGGGAGTAATGTTAGGTTGGAAATGGTATCGTGAGAGACACTTAAGAGAAATAAGGAGAATATTAGAATCAACTGCTTTAGCTCTTGAAGCCAATATGGATTATAGAGATTCAGTAGTTCATTCATACAAAGAAATGTGTAAGATATTGAATGGCTACGGATATTTGAGGCAGCATTTCGAGACGGTGAGAGAATTCCAGAGAGCTTTAGAGGAGGCTTTACCTTTAGATCATAGTTCAGTTGCTAACCTTACTTTGCTTTATGAAGAGGCAGATTATACTACTAAAAATCTAGATGATGATCATAGGCTTAATGCAGTATCATCACTTAGAACGATTATCGAAAGTTTAGATTCAAGTAACGAAAATATAGAGGATTGATATGGCAGTTTCTAGCCGCTCTGGTGTAATTATATTATTTGCTACCATCGCAGTGTGCACTTTGATTTTATTCCCTATTTTGCAAATTGTTGTGGAAAGAGATCCTCAATTATCAGCTTATGATGATGATTGGAACGATATTTCACAATTTAGGGAAGCTTTAGAAAATAATCCTGAAACATCATATAACGTAAGTGCTATATTATCCAATCCAGCAGTACTCGATGAAGTTAGCAATCCTTCCTCCACTTTACTTGTAATAGCTGGAACCGAATCGCCATACACCACTCTTGAATTGGAAATACTTGTAAGTTTTATGGAAAAGGGAGGTAGCATTTTAGTTTTTGGAGATTTTGATTATTCCAATACTATAGCTGATTTGTTTGCAATCGAATATGTAAAGCATAAACTTTGGGATAGAAATTACAAGGGCAATGTTTCTTTGATTGAAACAACAGCATTTGTCGATGGTCAATCTTACAATGTTCTTTTGAATGAGCCAGTTGCGATAAAAGCTTTAGATAGTCAGGATTTGAATCTTTGGAGTTCAGGTTTCGAATGGTCTAGGAATGTTTTCATGACTACATCTAGTAATTCTTGGATTGATTCAGATGACGATGGCGCTATAACGCCAGAGGATGAAGTTGCACCATTATCGGGTTTTACTTTGGGCATGAGTTGTGGCATGAAATCTAAGGGAGAGCCACTTGGTTCAGCAGTTTTCATTTCAGATTCCAGCTTACCAATAAACAATATGTGGTCTGAGGGTCAAAATTCAGAATTTCTTTTAGCTTTAGTAGATTCAATGATTGGAAGCAATGGAGTTATTCTTTTTGATGAATCAAGACATACACAAGAGTCGTTTGGAGCTAGTCTTTTCCAGGCTGCTTTAGGTTTTTATTTTCTTTTATCAGGAGATACTTTAATTCTTCAAATTATAAGATTAAATGTTCTTGTAGCCGTTATTATTCTTACAATGGCCTTATCAATGAGACAGCCAGAGCCAAAACGTTGGTTTCATATTTTTGATATACGTAAGCCGAGACCTTTCCGTTCCTATGGGCATAATTTAGATAATTCAATATTGGCTTTACAGGAAACTTTGTTAGAGCGTATGAGATTAAAGTATCAAATATACGAATTTGATGAGAAGCCTAGGAAAGATAGATTAGAATACTTACCTAACGTGGTTAAAAGTTATAACATACCCTTAGATGATGATTTTAAGATGCTTCTGGGTGCACCTACTAAGGTAGGACCTAATGACCTGCGAAACATCGCTAAAAAATTGAGTACGTGGTGAAATTGAGCGAAGGAAAAAAAGGAACCGGAAAAGCGATTTCCATAGAGGAAACCAATAAGGCAGCTAAGTCTATTTCTGATGAAGTATCCAATGTAGTTTTGGGTAAGGAACAAACCATAGAAATGGTAATGGCCGGAGTTCTTGCGAATGGTAATATTTTGTTTGAGGATTTTCCCGGTTTAGCAAAAACATTGATGTCTAATACATTGGCAGATGCTTTAGGTTGTGAATTTAAGAGAATACAATTCACACCAGATTTGCTTCCCGCAGATATTACAGGTTCATATTTTTATGATCCTGAGAAGAACAAATTTACCTTTAGAAAAGGACCTATTTTTTGTAATATATTGTTAGCGGATGAAATTAATAGGGCACCACCAAAAACACAGGCTGCATTATTAGAGGCGATGCAAGAGAAACAAATTACTATCGAAGGAACTACTCATAAATTGTCTCAACCATTTATTGTTCTAGCTACTCAAAATCCTATTGAATATGAAGGAACCTATCCTTTGCCAGAAGCTCAAATGGATCGTTTTTTAATCAAGCTTAGCGTAGGATATCCAGATGAAGATGTAGAAACGGGTATTTTGCAAGGCCGTTCAGAACGTAAAAAAGATTCATTTACTGTTAAGGCAAGGGCATCACCTGATGAAGTGACTGCAATGCATGATTCTATAGAGGAAGTTTATGTTAAGAAAGAAATAATGCGTTACATTGTAAATTTGGTTCAGGCAACCCGTCGTGATCCTCGTGTTGCAGTTGGTTCAAGTCCTCGTGGAAGTTTAGGTTTGTTTAAGTTATCAAGAGCTTTGGCCGTATTATCAGGTAGAGATTACGTAATTCCTGACGATATTAAGAGAGCAGCACTACCAGTTCTTGGCCATAGGGTAATTTTGAAACCCGAGGCTCGCATCCGTGGTGTTAAGGTTGAAGAAATTTTAGCTGAATTATTGATGACAGTTGAAGTTCCTGCAGTTACAGTGGAATAATAGAATAAATGTGGACTCGTAAGGCCGTAGTATATGTTGGCCTTGGAACAATCTTAGTTCTGTTTTCTCCATTCATCAATAATCTTCAATTGTTTTTACTAGGTACAACTATATTGGGATTTGTAGCTATACACAGTTTAGTAAATACTAGTCCTATAGATGTTAAAGTAACAAGAACGTTTGATTCAGATCAAGTATTTGAAAATAGTAATGTGACTGTTGATTTAATAATACAAAATAAAGGCCGTTCAGTTGGTTTTTTAGAAATATATGATAATTTACCTTCGGAAGTTGAGGTTAATAACGGATTAAATCATACAATTATAAAGCTAAGAAAAGAGGAATTGGTAATTAACAAATATAATCTAGACTGCCGACTTCGAGGCCAATACAGATTAGGAAATCCTAGCTTAAGAATTTACAATCCTTCATTCTTATTTTATTATGAATCGGATATTGAATCTAAGTCTAGTTTAGTTGTTTTACCACAAATTGAGCAAATAGAAGGTGTAGATTTGTCCACTGATTTTCCCAAAATGTATCAGGGAGCCATGCCCATCAGAAGAATAGGGACAAGTGGAGAGTTTTACGGAATTCGTGAATATATGCCAGGCGATGATTTTAAGAATATTAATTGGAGAGTTTTTGGACGAACTAGAAAATTGATGGTTAATCAATTCGAAAGAGAAGATATTTCAGATATCATGCTTGTACTTGATGCTAGGGAAATTTCAGGAACAGGTACAATACTTAGAAATCCATTAAATTATTCTTGCAGGGCTGCAGCCTCTTTGACTAGTTTCTTTTTGAGAGCCCGTAATAGAGTAGGTTTAACGATTTATGGAGAAACTGTTAATGTAATTCCTCCAGATACTGGAGAAAGACATCTTTACCGTATTTTAACAGCTTTAGCTGAGGTTAAACCAACAGGTGGATTAGGATTGCATACAGTACTGGGAGATTTACGTAATTTCACGCCTAGATCTCCAGTAATGGTTCTTTCTACACTGGAAAGTGATCCAACTAGCACAACAGCTCTTAGGGAAATCACTGCTAGAGGTTTCAAGTTGACAGTGATAGCTCCAGATACATTGGATTATGATCGTGAGGCTCGCATAATATCGCCTACAGTTTATTTCACAGCATCAGCTTCGTTGGACAATAAGATTACAGAGGCACGTTCTCTCGGCGCTAGAGCTATGCGTTGGGATCCTGAAAGTGTTTTATCAACTTCATTGGCGGAGGTTGTAATTTGAATACAAATAATAGTTTATCTTTAATGCAAGGTATTGCAACTTTTTCTCTAATGTTTAGTTTGGGCCTGGCTTACGTAATAAACCCTATTGATGAATCACTTTTTTTCAAAGCCTTAGAGGGGACTGTTTCAGGTATTTATGGAAATGATGTATTAAATGAATTAAATAATTCTGCAGTTGCAGGAATGTTAGTAGGGCTTTTTGCAGGTACCTTATTTGTCTTTTTGAGTATGAATAAAAAAGTTTACAATTATTCAATATTATTTTTGTTTTCTTTCGTATTCTTAGTTTTTTTAGCAGATGTAATAAATTATGATTCGTTTCCATACCAAGTAACTCAACAATTATTTCTTTGGTTTTGGATAGGTTTACCTATATTTATTGGAATAATAGGAATATGGCAAGATTACATAGGCAATCAAATTGTTGCAGCATTTTTGGTTTTAGTTATGCCTTTGGGCCTGTCAGGAAATACTAATGAGCAAATTTATCCAATTCTTGGATTTGTATTTTCATTTATGCTTTACATTGAATTGAGTTATGGGCACACAAGATATAGCCGACTTGCAAGAGTAATGTATTATTCTAAAGAATATGAGACAGTTTTACAATGGTTCTTAGTTACTTTAGTGATAACTTTAGCTTTGACTACAGGTTTAACATCAATAGCCTTTTTGTTTCATGATTTCCTTAGTGGTTTGCTTCCTTACAGTTTTAGTAATTCTATAGAATTTAATACAATATATGGGCAGGCCTTATCAGTTATAGTATTTTTTATGATTTGGGCAGTAGTTCAAACTTTGTTCTCACGTGGTTACCTTGCTCGGCAAGTAGAAGACTAAAACAGAAACTTCAAAAACACATATACCTGTAAATGTATTACATGGATACTCCATCAGAATTGAAAAAAGATTACAAATATTGGGAAATTACTAAGGATTTGATAGATCAATGCATTGATATTACTCTTAATTTAAGTCAAAGTGGACATCCTGGCGGATCACGCTCTAAAGTTCACGGAATGTTAATTACACTTCTATCTGGTGCTATGAGGTGGGATATACGAGATCCAACGAAACGTTTTGCAGATAGATTTGTTTTAGTTGCAGGGCATGATAATCCAATGGTTTATGCAACATTAGCTATCCTGAATGAAGCATTAAGATTGAAATATAATCAAACTAAAGATTCTAAATATTTAGTTAGAAATGGTGAAGAATTCCAATTAGTATGGGAAGATTTACTAACACTTCGTAAAAACAAAGGTCTTCCAGGACATGCTGAGATGGAAGGGAAGACACTTTTTTTCAAATTTAATACGGGACCTAGTGGGCATGGTTCTCCTGCAGCGGCTGGAGAGGCTTTAGCTCACAAATTAGCAGGTAGCGATCAGGTCAAAGTCTTTGCGTTTGAAGGCGAAGGCGGTTTGAGTACTGGAGCAACCCATGAAACTTTGAATTCTTCTTGGGGTTTAGGTCTTGGAAATATAGTATATTATATTGATTGGAATGATTTCGGAATAGATAGCCGTCCTTTTAGTTCAATTGTAAAGTCAACACCTCAAGAATTATTCGAGACTAGCGGTTGGCATGTTGAAGGAACTGATGATAATGAAGATTGGGATTCATTCACTAATGCATATTATGACCTTTTAGTAGGAAACGCTGAGAAAAACATTCCAAAGATGATTTATGCAAAATCACGAAAAGGTCGAGGTTACCATGTTTTTGATGAAAAATCGCACGGAGTTCCGCATAAACGCAATTCTGAGTTATTCTGGAAAACTAAGGATGATTTCGCAAAGAAGTATGATGTTTCTTTCTCTAATTTTGGTGAAGAAGCATCCCCAACTCGTGAGGAACAGGTAGAACAAGCAAGAAAATATTTCCATGAAGTCATATCAGTAATGCATAACAATCAATCTTTAGTTGATTACTTAGCAGATAGGTTGGTAGAAATCGGAGATTCAGTTCCTCAATCGATTGATGGCTGTATAGTTTCAGAATCAAATCCCCTTGATGATAAATCCCTTTTTGATTATACAACTTATCCTAAAGAATTATTCGTGGAGCCTGGAACAAAAATCCCTAATCGTGTAGGTTTTTCTAAAATTGCATCTTGGTTAAATTCACATAGTCGCAAAAATTATGGAAGGCCTTTATTCGTTGCAATGTCTGCAGATTTGGCAGATTCAACTAATATTTCAGGTTTTGCAAAAGGTTGGGACAATATGG
>MDTB01200863.1_pt1 | contig 13090 bp, 12 predicted proteins | sample 811161 | NCBI WGS metagenome assembly MDTB01 (sample SAMN05326650, study PRJNA326480) | marine metagenome | isolation source: seawater | place: Mediterranean Sea | collected 2009 | reverse complement strand
TATTTTTTAAAATGAAATATATTGAGAAAAATAAATTAAATACCTTACTATGATTTGTTTTTATTTTATGTATTGGAATAACTTCAAGACCTGATTTATTTTTTACAAAAGATGCATCGTTTTTATCTCCATAAGATAAGAAAGTTATTTTAGAATTTGAAATTTTAGAAAGTTGTTCGTAATATTTTATCTCCCTACTTAATGTGCCTTCAGAATTCCATTGTTTTAAAGATTTATTAAATGTTAAGATAATTAAAATATTCATTTAGAATTTTATATTTTTGACCAAAGATAACTATAACGTTTAGAGATTAAGTCTAATCTATGAATTTTTTCTACCTTTGCCTTAGATGAAGAACATAAAGACTTATATTGAGTTATATTTTTTCTCAGATCATATAGATTATTAATATGATTGATAAAATCATCATTAATTTTGTTAGGAATAATATAAATATTATTTTTATATATATTTTTTAAATCAGATACATCTGAGCATAAACATGGAGTATTAGACATAATTGATTCGACTATTGTCATTGGACTTGACTCTGTATTTGATACTAAAAATTTATAATCATATTTATGATATAAATTATCAGTATTAGTAAAATTCATTAAATTTACTGACTTATTTAAATAATATTTGCTTATTAATTTTTTAAGGTATTTATTATCGTGCACACCATATCCATAAATATCTAGTATAAAATTATACCTATATACATGACTTATAATCTCAAAAAGTTTTTTAAAATTTTTAGCCTTTGTAAAATTTGCAACCATTACAAACTTTAAAGGAGCACTAAAGTTATAATTTTTTTTTTGTATAATCTTATTTTTTAATATTGGATTTCTAATCATTAAGAATTTTTTTTCTGAAAAAAAAAAATTTTTATGACATTGCATAGAATATAGAGAACAAAAAATTATTTTATTTGGTACAAAATGAGAACATAATGAATTTATGCAGGCAAATATAAAATTTTTAAAGCCTAAAAATTTAGGGTTGATATTTGAATTATGTATATGCCAAATAATTTTTCTTCTTTTTAAAAAAATTAATAATGAGGTAATTATTGAAGGATGTAACCAAAAGTTATAAATATCATAATCACTATTTAAAAGATTAATAATAAAATTAAATATTTTTTCATTACAATATTTAATTTTTGTATTTCTCGGTAAGCTAATATCATTATTATTTTTTTTATCTAAAACTAAAAAAAAATGATTAGAATATGCATTTGTTGAGAATAATGTTTCTATAACCTTTTCAACACCGCCAGTTTTTAAGCTACCTATTATGTGAATGTTTTTGATCAATCTTTAAGACCTTTAAAAAAATCTTTATCAGATTTAAAGTAATTTTCTAAATCTTTTAAAATTTCAGAGTTTAATTGTGATTTCTTTTTATCGAATAGTAAGTTATTTGCAATTTTTTTTAGTTTTGGTGAGGTGCCTATATTAAAAAATTTTTTAAATAGAATGAACAGGTACATATAATATTTATTTTTGAAAGTCAAAGACTTGTTAAATTTCAAAATCTTATTATCAATTTTTATTGATAAAAATTTTTCTAATTTTCTAATTGAATTAATATCATTAAAAAGTTCTTTAAAATCAAGAATTAAAAAATTAGATCTAGAAAAATATTGGTTCCAATTTTTATAGTATTTTTTGAAATATGACATTTGCAAATATCCAAGATCACTACCAACTACATCTTCTTCATATAATTCTTTTTTAATTGACTTATTTAAATCTAATGAATTTAAATTATTTCTTATGTCCATATAATAATGAGAAATTATTCTTTGAGCTGGATCTCTCCAAATTATTATGAATTTAGAGTCTGGGTTGTATCTATAAATTTTTTTTGGTGCTATTTTAGAATAAAAGTGATTTACAGAAGACTCTAAAAGATATTTGCTATTTTTTTTTATACAGAGGTAGGAATTAATATTATTTAAATTAATTTTAAATGAAGAATGTCTATTGTGATTTTGATTAAAAAAAATCTTATCAGAAAATAAATTAGTTTCTTTAATTTTTGTATAAGATATGTTTTTATTATCTTTTAAAAAATTATAAATGCTAGTAGTACCACCTCTTTGCATTCCTAAAATAAATAAATTAATTTTCATTTAAATTAAAAATATACTTATTCTGTATTTAATATTTATTATTATAAATAATGCAATATTCATTGAAAGGTAATAAGTCATAAATAAAATGGAACAATTTAAAGCAGATATATCAAAAAAATTTATTAATATAAAAATGTGTAGCAAAAGCAAAATTGTATTTATATAGAATAATAATTTACTATTATTACTAACTATTAAAAAAATTTGATTTGGCCCAAAAAGTGTATTTATAAAAATTCCACAAGTTAAAAATAAAAAGATTAATTGATAGTCTTTGAAGTTAATATTAAATACAATGTTACTAAAATAGCTTTGTAAAATAAAAACAATAGGTATTGCAATAATTGTTAAAATCGTAGATTTAATTGTTATTTTTTTTGTAAAATTTTGTATTTCTAAAAATTTATTGTTTTCAAATAAAATAGAAATTTTTCTTGCGTAATTTATATTAAAAAATACCAGAGGCAATCCAACAATTGATGCAAACATAAAAGATATATTAAAGTGCACTACATCAATATTTAGATTGTTGATATATAAAAGAATAGTGAAAAAATAGGTCAAGAAAGCGAATGAAAGAGTGTTTAAACTACTAAAAATATTTACTTTATAGTAGCTAATTAGACTAATTAAACCTTTAAATTGGAAATTCAACTTATAGATTTTTATAAATTTTAAAATGAAAAAAATTACTCCAGTTATTGATGAAAGAATAAAAATAATTATAAAATTTAATTCATTTATATTTATATATTTATTAAAAAAAATAATTAAAATTAAGTTAATAAAAGTTATTTGATTAAATAGAACATATTGACCAATATATGGTTTATTAAATGCTCTAAAAGTATCTAAAAAGAAGAAATTTAAAGACAAAAAATATAAACTTAAAAAAATATATATAGACAAATTTATTTTATTAAAAATTAGTACATAGATAAGAGTAAATAAAACAGAATTAATAAATATAATAACTAAATGTTTAGATAGAAAATTATTAAGATCAGTATTAAATTTTTTTTCTATAAGTTTTGGAACATAGTTTTGTGATGTATGTGAATATCCGTAGTTTATAATTAGAACACCGAAGTTAAGGAGACTAATTAAAAAAAAATAAATTGATAAGTTATCTAATGATGATTTAAGGGATAAATAAGAAATTATTAGAAAAGATGATAAATAATTTATTATCTTTATTAACGAATGCGTAATTATAACTTTATTCATTTAATTTTAAGTAATTAAAAAAATTTTAACATATTTTAAAATTATATTATCATAATACTTCCAATATTTATAAGCATCGCCATAATTTGACCATACAAAAAAATAAATAATATTAAAAATATAGAATGATATATAAATAATTCTTTGATTTATATATTTAATGAAAAAAATGTGATTTTGATTAATTAAAATTAAATTTATATACATTGGATAAAAAGCCATCATATATAAATTAAATCTATCTAAAAATGTTGAAGTATTTGGATACAATAAAAAAAATATAAATGAAGATATTATTACAATTATATTTAACAAGGTTAAAATTAGTTCATTACGTGATAATTTTGTTTTTCTAATAAGAAATAGTATAGGTACTAAATAAATAGTATTAATAAATAATCTAAATAAAAAACCCTTTGATTTTTTTTCATACTCAAATACATAATTAAACAGTATCTCTAAAAGGTTATCGTAAAATAAAATTATAATTAATATACCTGACAATAATAAATACTTAAAATTTTTCTTACTAACAGAAATTATTAATAAATAAGCTGAACTAATATGAGAAAAAAACATCAAAATCAAATATGGTGTAAAGCCTTTGTTATCATTATTTTTTAAAAAATTATTAAGTGCTAAAAATAAAAATGAAATTGCTAATGCTTGCTTAATATAACCTGTTGAAACTATAATAGTCAAATATGGCATGGTTGATAATAAAGCTAACCACCTAAATTTGAATGAATTGCAATATCTATAAAGCGATATTAGATAAAATAACGATAAAATAAAATTTACGATATATATTGTTGAAATATTTAGTTTATTAAGAATGAAGACCAAGTAATAAAAAATATTTATAAAATTGACTCCTTGAATAAAACTTATATTTACTGGTTGTAAATCTTTGAATCGCAAACTTTCCTTAGGTAGATACTCTATAATAAATTTATATTGGAACCAATCACCACCTATATTATGCCTAAAACCAAATACAACTAGAAAGATAAAAAAAGAAATAATCCAAAATTTATTAGCGTTTTCGTATTTATTTTTTTGAATTAATTCAACGTAAAAAAATAAAAATGGTAAAGAAATTAAAAAATAATAAATCAAATCTAAATTTTGTTATAACTTTTATACCAATTGATAAATTTTTTAATTCCCTCCTCAGGCTTAGTCTTTGGTCTATAATTAAATAATTTTTTAGCTAATGTTAAATCAGCTAAAGATGTGTGAATATCTCCTTTTTGCATTGGTAAATATTTTACGATAGCTTTTTTGTTTAAATTTCTCTCTATTACCTTTAAAAAATTCATTAAAGTTATATTTCTTCCGGATCCAAGATTAACAACTATAGAGGGCACTTTATTTAAAATTTTTAAATTTTTATTATGATAATCACTAATATTGAATTTTATAGCACTAGTAATTCCATTAACTATATCATCAATATAAGTAAAGTCTCTCACATGATCCCCATTATTAAATAATTCAATAGTTTTATCATTGCAGATATTACTAACAAATTTATACAAGGCCATATCTGGTCTACCCCATGGTCCATAAACAGTAAAAAATCTTAGGCCTATTGTCTGTATTCCATATAAAGAGCTCCATGAATGTGCCATCAATTCATTAGTTTTTTTAGTAACTGCGTAAAATTGTATTTGCTTATCAGTGTTGGTATTCTCTTGAAATGGACTGTCATTTCTTCCATAAATAGAACTTGAAGAAGCGTATATAACTTTTTTACATTATATAATTTGCTTAACTCTAAAATATTTAAGAAACCTTTTATATTATCTCTAAGATATTTTTCAGGATATTTTAATGAATGTCTTACTCCGGCTTGTGCTGCTAGGTTAATAACTATATCTGGTTGAAATAATTTAAAAATCTTAAACATTTTATTTTTGTTTGAAATACTCTCTTTTTTAAAAATAAAATTATTGTTATTTTTTGAAGTTTCTTTCAGTATTTTTAATCGATTTTTTTTTAGTTTTATAGGGTAATATTGATTAATGTTATCTATCCCTAATATTTTTATATTATTTTTTTTTAATAAATTTTTACATAAATGAAAACCTATAAATCCTATGCAACCGGTTATAATTATTTTATTTGCCATAAAATTAAGGTTTTAATATTTTTTCATCATAAGGTAGAATATTTTTAAAATCAAAAATATAACCATTCTCTTTTATCATTAGCTTAAATTTATTATGATTAATCTTTTTAAAATCAGAATGAGGAACCATTATCATAACTAAATCGTACTTTTGTCCAGAAAAATTTAATCTTTTTAATATATTAATTTTTTGAATTTTAAGAGAATTAAAATTAGTATATGGATCATATACTGATATTTGATGTTTATCCTGTTTCAAAAAGTCAATCAAATCTAAAACCTTAGAGTTTCTAGTGTCATTATTATTTTCTTTAAAAGTTAGACCTAAAATTAAAATATTTAATTTAGATTTTCTAAATTTACTTAATACTCTCTTTGCTACAAACTTAGACATATTTTCATTGATTTGCCTTCCTGAAAGAATTAATTGTGGATTTATACCTATTTTTTTTGAAAAATAAGCCAGATAGTAAGGATCTATTCCTATACAGTGTCCTCCAACTAATCCAGGAGTAAAATTTAAAAAATTCCATTTTGTTGATGCTGCTTTAAGAATTTTATATGTGTCTAAATTAGATTTACTAAAAATCATATTAAATTCATTAATTAGAGCTATGTTCAAGTCTCTTTGTGTATTTTCAATAACCTTTGCAGCCTCAGCAATTTTAATAGAATCTACAGAGTGAACTTTTTGTATAATTTTTTCATAAACTCTCTTTAGGAGATTTGTTATTTTAGCATTTTGGGAGGAAACCAATTTATCAATTGTTTCTAAAGTATTAACTTGATCACCAGGATTTATTCTTTCAGGACTATATCCCAAATAAAAGTCTTTTCCAGATTTGAATTTAGTTATTTTTTCAATTAAATTTCCACAAAATTCTTCTGTGCATCCTGGATATACCGTCGATTCATAAACAACTATATTGTTTTTATTTAAAACTTTTGAAACGAGCTTTGTGGCATCTCTTAAATTACTGAGATCTGGTAATTTTTTTTTATTAATTGGAGTTGGAACTGTAATTATAAATATATCTGTATTTTTAAAATCATATATGTTGGTGGAATAAAGAATTTTACTTTTTCTTAACTCTAATTTTGAAAATTGTTTATTTATATCAATATTTTTTTTTAAATTATCAATTTTAAACTTATCTATATCAAAACCTTTTGTTAAAAAATATTTTGACAAAGAAATAGCTAATGGTAGGCCTACATAACCGAGACCAATAACTGAGATTTGTAATTTCTGAAGTTTATTTTTTGTAAGCATTAAAGAGAAAATTAATTATATAAGAGTTTTTTCCACAAAATAGAGTTATTTTTATATGTAAAATTAAAAGACATCTTATAGATTGTTTTTTTGTAATTATAAAGATCTTCATCACTTAACGAATAAACCTTTAAACATAAGTCAGCCAACTCTTCCTCATTAAAGTTTTTGGAAACAAATGATAAATTATTTAAATAATCCTGTATCATTCCAACTGGTGTAGAGACAAATGGCGTTCTTGTTGCTAATGACTCCATAAAAGACCTTGGACCCCCTTCCTCTCTGGAAGTAATTAAATATAAATCTAAAGCGTTATATAAGTTTATAATTTCATCATATTTTAAATTTTGTATATGAATAAATTTTATATTTAGTTTTTTTAGATTTTGTACAACATAACCTCTAGAGGGGCCAGATAAAACAACAAATAAGTTATCTATTTTTGATGATAAAATTTTTAGAACATTTAAAAATATATCTGGTCCTTTAATCAATTTCATTTCATTACCTTTACCCCATCCATTTCCATCTTTTTGAAAACTTCCTATTACAAACGCACTTTGAGGAATGTTATATTTTTTTCTCAAAGTTGTTTTATTTAAAATATTTTTAAAGTATTTATCGTCAATACATATAGGTAATTTAATTATTTTGCTCTCAGAAATACCAGACTCTAAAAAAAACATTTTCATTTTTTCATGAGTTACATGAATTTTTTTAAAAAGATTTTTTGCTTTATTAATTTTTATAAATTTATTTTGCAGATTTTTATCCAAACTATTTGGATATCCATGATAATATGATAGTGAGAAATTGTTAAATGGTGCCAGGTATTTATTTTTTAAAAAATCGAACACATCTAAAAAATGAATTTTTTTATTAAAATCTATAAATGGAACTATCTTTTTTTTAATAACAATATTTTCAAAATTTGATTTTATCTCTAAGGATTGTTGTTTATGTACCCAATCAGCCTTATCAGATTTTAAATAAATTTTATTACCCATATATGTTTAAGATTAGTTATGATAATAGTATTTTTAAATACTCTTTGAGCATAATTTTGTCCATTTCTTTGTACTTTAAAATTTTATTTTGGAAAAAACTATAATTGCTCTTTAATTCAAATAATTTTTCTAAAATATTATTTTCATTTATAGCTAAACCATATTCTTTACAATATTCTGTGCTACCTCCACTATCTAAATATAAAATTGGTAGTCCAGATGCTAATCCCTCTAAGAAATGCATTCCAGCTGGTTCATTTTTACTTGCAGTAAAATACATATCACAGTTTCTAAGTATTTTAGCAATTTTATAATCATTCATTGGTTTGTAATAAATAGAATTTTTAAAATTATAAAAAAGTGGTTTGTTACCAATGATAATAAATTCAAATTTATTTTTTAGCTCATCTATGGAAAGATAATTATCTAATTTTTTATATATATCAAAGCCTTTATTTTTATTAGCAGACCAGTGATGGGTTACAATTTTAAACTTTTCTCTTTTATGATTTTTGAAGTTTGGGTAAAAAATAGAAGAGCTAGCAGCTGAGTGAATAGTATAACTTTTTTTTTTATCCAAACCCCTAGAGAGATATATGTTTTTTAACCAATCACTTACAAATATTACTTTATTTGCAAACTTAGAATTTTCTAAAAATATATCATTTACATGATTGGTATTTTTACGTTCATCACAATCATTAACTCTTAAAAAAATTTTTACATTTTTGTTTATTTTTTTTTTATACTGCAATGCATCTTCCATGGATATACTTATTTGATTATTTTTTTTTCTAGGATCAATTATTAAAATAATATCTACATCTTTATTAGTTAAATTATATGTAATTTTATATTTTTTTTTATGCAGATATTTCGAAAAGGATTTAACAAACTGATTACCTCCGCCCCATGGACCTTTAATAGGTTTTAATCCTAATGCAATTTTCATTTATCTTTTACCATTTAAATGTAAAACTAAATTTTGAAATTAATTTACATTGATAAAATTTTATTTTCAAACTCTGTATAAACTTTATCTAAATTAAAATTTTCTTCTATAGTTTTTCTTCCGTTATACGAAATACAGTTTATTAATGATAAATCAAGAGATAGATAGTCATTTAAAGTTTCATTAAAATTGGAATTATCAGTAATAATACAATTTTCTAAGTTTTTTAATTTGCTATCAAAAAAACCATCAAATTTAGAAATTATTACAGGCGTTCCTACAGATAAACTTTGTAACATAACGCTCTGACCTGACGGTTGTAATGTATTTTTTATAGGTATTAAAGTTGCAATAGCTTCGTGATAATAATTCAAAATATCTTTATCAGTTAAAAGTTTTTTTGTTAAATGCCCATGTATTTGCTTTAAATTGTTATATGACTTAAATTTTTTATTTGTGACAAATAAAAAATTAATGTTTGGATTATTTTTAACTATTCTCTCTAATAAAAGAAAATTCCTATTTAGGTCATTTCCTATAAATAAGAAATATTTTCTTTCATTTAATTTATATTCTTTATATTTCCAAAAAATATCATCGACTGCGAATGGAATATAAAAAGATTTAAATTCATATTTTGCAAAAATAGAATTAAAGTAAATATGCTCAGGTTTTCCTAAATGAATTATTAAGCTTATTGAGGAAAAATTTCTATCAAAATATTTTTTAAGTAAATAATATTTTAAAGATTTAATTTTTAATTTATAAATTCTAGATAAAATACCTTGATTTATAAAAATAATTTTTGGAAAAATTATTTTTTTATATTTTAAGTAACTTGCCGCAAAAGCAATTGAATTTGTAGTACATACTAAGATATCATATTTATTAATTTTTTCTGAAATAAAAGATAACTCTTGGTAGTTGGAATTTAAATTAAAATAATATGCTAATATCTTAGTTTTAAGTTTTGAAAACAAACTATATTTTATTTTTAGATCTAATATATCGAAAAAATCAATACTATATCCCTTCTTTTTCAAAAAATCATATCCGTACAAAAAATCATTTGAATAATCTTTATTTTTATAAATAAAACCTCTCCCTGTTTTAAATAAATATAATATTTTTGGTTTAGTATTATTCATCTTAGTAATAGTGATACATTTTTTATAAATTAATATTTTAAATATAAGTTATTTTATATCTAAAAAATTGTTTTCATTATAATATTAAAATTTTACCAATGAACTCTGTTTTTAGAAAAGATTTACACTTTCTTAGAGCTTTTGCTGTTTTAATAGTAGTTTTATTTCATTTAAAAATACCTTTATTTAAGTTTGGATATTTAGGGGTAGATATATTTTTTTTTATTAGCGGCTATTTAATATCTCTAATTGTTCATAGTAAATTATCAAATAAAAGCTTTAGTCTAAGAGAATTTTACATAAAAAGGGTACTAAGAATAGTACCAGCATATTTATTAATAATATTAATTAGCATAATTAGTTTTATATTTGTATTTTCTGAATATCATTTCGATAAATTAAAAGAGTCTGTAAATTATTCATTATTTTTTGTTTCAAATATTTATTTTTTTTTAAATTCAAATTATTTCGATATAAATGCATATTTTAAACCACTATTACATCTTTGGTCTCTAAGTACTGAATTTTACTTTTACCTTTTTTATCCTTTATTCTATTTAATTTTATTTAAATATTTAAACAGTAAAAAGATCCATGTAATAAGAATTATTTATATATTGAACTTAGTTTTTTTATTAATTCTTAATTTAAACGATAATTTTAGTTTTTATTTTCCTTTACTAAGGACATTTGAGTTTTTATTTGGTTGTTTAGTATTTTTGCATTTAAAAGAAAGTTTTAAAATCTCAATTGATAAATACATTTTACTTTTATTTTTTATTTTTTCAGTTTTATTATTTGATTATGATTTAAGTTTAAAAATAATAACAATACTAATTTTAGTAATAATAATTCATAAAAATTATATTCCTTCAATTTTTTATAATAATAGAATTATAAATTTCATTGGAGACATTAGCTATTCACTTTATTTAGTACATTGGCCAATAATAGTATTATTTAATTATTTAATATTAAGAGATTTTTTAATTTTTGAAAAATTATATCTATTTTTGTTTTCAGTTTTTTTGAGTTTCATATTCTATAATTGTATCGAAAAAAAATTTAATAATTTAAAAAAATACAAATTGAAGATATTTATAATTATATTGTTTTTTTTTATAATAGTAATAATAAATAATTTTTCCAGTTCACAAAATGAACCAAATAACGCAATTACTAAATCACTAACAAATAGTCTTTCTGAGATAAATATTATTGATAAGTCTTGCAATCTGTCTATCGATGTAAAAAATGAAAATAATTTAATTGATTTAGATGAATTGAATAGATGTCTTAATAATTTTCCTTCAATTTTAATTTTCGGTGACAGTCATGCTAACGATATTTTTCAAGCGTTATCTTTTAAATTAAATAATATTTCTATTTTTAATTTCTCTCAACCTGGATGTAGATTATCTGATAATGAAAAAATACATAAAAAGAATGAGTGTAAGTTTGATTATGTTGTAAATTTTATTTCAAATAATTCACAAAAAATAAATAAGGTTATATATACCCAAAAGGGAACTGATCTTTTCCTAAACAAAGATTCTTTGCCAATTGATAAAAAAAAAATGGATAATTTAAAAAAAAATATAGTTGTAATTAGTAATAAAATATCAAAAAATAAATTATTAATATTTGGTCCACAAAAAGAATTTAAGGTTGATCCTTATCAATTTGTGGGTATTCATTCAAATGGTAAAATAATTAATCAAAAATATTTTGAGGAGCATAAAGATTTGTATGAGTTAGATAAATTTTTAGAAAAAACTTTTGAAATTGATATGGGTATATTATATTTTTCAAAAATAAGAGAGCTTCAAAGTTCTAATGATAATATTTTTATAGTAAATAATAAGTTTCTATACAGGAATAAAGATCATTGGAGTGCATTTGGACAAAGATATTATGGTAATAAAATTAATGAGTTATATATTTTAGAATAGAGTCTAATTTATTATTATAATTTTATTTTACTTGCTTATTTAAATACCAATTTATAGTATTCTCAAGTCCTTGATCTAAATCAATACTCGATTTAAAACCAAATTTTTCTTTTGCCTTTGATATATCTAATTGTCTTTTAAGTTGTCCATTAGGTTTTGATTTTATCCATTTTATTTTTCCATTGTATCTCATAATGTGTGATATTTTTTTTACTAAATCTTTAATTGAAATTGTAGAGCCTGTTCCAATATTTATAGGTTCACTAGAATTATATTTCTCCATAGCGCGAATTAGTGCAGTGACCAAATCATCAACATACAAAAACTCCCTTTTTGCAATACCTGAACCCCATACATCGACACTTTTTAAATTATTGATTTTAGCATTATATATTTTTTTAATTAATGCGGGAATTACATGGCTTGAGTCATCTTCAAAATTGTCTCCTGGTCCATATAAATTGACGGGGTAAATTACTATAGAATTGAAGTTGTGTTGATGACGATAAGCTTTTGATTGAACGCTTAAAATTTTTTTTGCAATTCCGTAAGGGGCATTAGTTGGCTCTGGATACCCATTCCAAATATCTTTTTCTTTAAAAGGGACGGAGGTTTTTTCAGGGTATGCACAAACAGTAGCAGTGGCTAAAAATTTCTTAACATTATTTATATAAGAGTAGTGAAGAAAATTTATACCCATTGAGGCATTATCATAAAAAAAGTTTGCTGGATTTTTTAAATTTGCACCGATACCTCCTACATTTGCAGCCAAATGAAAGATATAATCAGGTTTATAATTTTTAAAAAACCTATTTATGTGAGATTGTAATCTCAAATCATATCTACTACTAGATATTTTGATTAATTTAGTATTGACATTAAGCTCTTGAATTTTTTTAACTAATTTTGATCCTAAAAAACCGTTCGCTCCACTTATTGCAATTGTCTTATTACGCCAAAATTTTTTTGAAACACTCATTTAATTAATTATTTTGTATATTTTAAATCAAAATCAATCATAATTTTAATTAATTGATCAATATTTGTTTTAGGTTCCCATTTGAGAATTTTTTTTGCTTTAGAATAATCACCTTGAAGATTGTCAACCTCTGAAGGTCGATAGTATTTAGTATCAGTATCCACTATTAAATTACCATTTTTTGAAAAAACTTGGAAATCTATACCCTCACCAACAATTTCATATTCAATACCTACATACTGAAGTGATTTTTCTAGAAAATATTTTA
>MDTB01153088.1_pt1 | contig 13090 bp, 24 predicted proteins | sample 811161 | NCBI WGS metagenome assembly MDTB01 (sample SAMN05326650, study PRJNA326480) | marine metagenome | isolation source: seawater | place: Mediterranean Sea | collected 2009 | reverse complement strand
TGCTTTTGCTGAACTGGTTTTCATAATATATCATACTTCTATTGCAAAGATTTTACTCTTGTCTATCTCCACTTGTTCTAAATCAAAATTGATTGACACTCCACAACCACATGAGTCTTTTTCTTTTGGATTAATAAATTTAAATACTTCGTTCAATCCTTCCCTCACCCAGTCTAATGTCATTCCGTTTATATACGGTACACTTAACTTGTTTACTACAAACTTAAGTTCACCAAAGTCTACGACTATGTCATCATCATCTTTATTAACAACAGAATCAAAAACATACTCAAAGCCAGCACAACCACCACCCGTGATTCCAAGCCGTATATAATTAAATCGTTCTTGGGTTTTCTTTTCAAGAAGTTTCGTAATTGCTTCATCGGTTATCTCTATAAGTTCCATACAATTATTTATTAAAGTATGTCTCTGTTAGTCTCACTATTATCTATAACTAAATCAGCTTTGGCATTGATAAAGTCTATTGGTATTTCTATTGTTTGGTCTTCGGGTACATACAAATGATTAATCTCTGAATGATTACATGTATGAATTGCATCGTGAATGGTCTCTACCATACTTTCACCGTGCAAGTTAAAGCTAGTATTAAACACAATAGGTACACCGTTCCTTTCATATATGGCTTTAATAAGGTCATAGTAGTTTTTATTTTGTTCTTCATTTACTGTTTGTATCCTACAAGTATTATCACAATGAACTAATGCTGGTATCTCGTCTAATGCTTTCTCTGTACACTGGAATGCAAAAGACATATACGGACTAGATTTTAATTGGTGCATTTGTACATACTCATGAGCATACTCTTCTAGTATTGTACATGCAAAGGGTCTCCAGTGTTCTCTCTTCTTTACACTGTTAACTATTTCTTTTGCTTCGGGATTGGTTGGGTCAAAGAGTATAGACCTATTACCTAATGCACGAGGCCCCCACTCTGAATTGTTTTGGAAGATTGCAACTATCTGTCTCTTGTCGATTAGTTCATGAACAGTCGAATCTAACTCTCTGTGTATCTCTGTTAAAATCATATGTCGTCTCCTTGCATGATACCACGACCTAAACGGATTGCACCACCCACTGCAGTACCACCGTCATGTGCAACGGGGTCAATAAAGATTTGGTGGTTCGGGAATCGTTCAAGATACTTTGCATTGTTAGTACAGTTAAGAGCAAACCCACCCGATAAAATAATGTTAGGGACTTCGGGATTTAAATCGATTGCACGCTGTATTAACTTACATGTAAATTCAAATGACTTCTGTTGTAATTGATTTGCCCATGAGTGTGTTGACCAATCGGTATAACCTTCTTCGGTCTCTATCCATTCATGATAAGAAGCTGCACCCATAACTTTACCAGCTGCACGACCTAACTTATCAAATCCAGCGAACAAAGATAATGCACTAAAGTTCATACCCATGGAAGGATAAGAACTGAAAACAATCTCTGCACCGTCTCTCTCTTCATGGACATCTTTCGTACAATGTACTTTACCATATCCCATTTCATTAAAGAACTCACCAGCCATATCATTGTTGATACGATAGTTTGATAACCTTTGATATTGTTTCGTTGGTACAGTGTCGGGTTGACACAAATAAATTGTTTCGACTTCTTGGTAGTTCGGATACTCGGACATGTAAGCTTGACAACCACCACCGTCCATAACGACAGCGATAGCTTTCTCTTTCTCTTTCCAAGGACTAAACCAATAACCACACTCTGCATGATACGAGTGATGTTGAATCTCATAGTGAAACTCTTCCAAGTCTAATTGGTCTGCAACTTGTCCATGTAAACCATCGTCTGTTTGAGTATGTAAAAAGTCTAGTGGTAAAGTATTCGGTTGGTGTGGATTGTTTCCGTCTTCACCCTCAAGTGCTTTTAGAAACTCGTCTGGCTGGTCAATGTAATCTTTAAACTCTTCGATTACTTCTTTGAGTCGACTGGTTGATAATTGTTCTGCACGAAGAAACTCTAGGATTCTTCTCTGTAGAACTTTATCGTATTTGAGTTCGTCTTCCTTCCAAATGATTCTCCAACTCCTACGGTCAAAGGAACAACCAATGAAATGGTCGGGTGTCTTTACTCTCTGTCTTTCAACACAAAGAAGTTGTCCGTCATTGTCTTTGGGGGTGAACCATTTCTGGCGTCTGAATCTTTCCTCTTCATAAAGGAAATCTATTTCCCATGTATCAGTATCAAACTGACATAGGGAAGTTTCGTGACTTGAATTGTATCCAATAATTTTCATAATATAATTTGTGTCCTACTCTTTGATATCGTAATACTCTACCAAGTCTTTTGTAGTAATTAAATTTCTGTCCAGCATGTCTTCGACCATTTGTACTCGACCACTCTTCTCTCCACTTCGATATGAAAAGTAAACACACGCGGATATAAAGATAACATGTATTAAAAATAAATCCATTTATTCTCTCTCCCTAATTTTCTGTACAATAAAGTGTACGGTAAGAAACCATATCACAGCTGCAAAGATATATTTAAACCCTACCCATGGTAAAAGGAATATTGTATCTAGTAAGTTTATAAACTCCATACAACTATTTAGTGTCGATTAAATCTACCGAAGTAATCCCACTATCTATAATTTCTACATTCTCGTAAACTATTTCTTGTACTGTCTTAAGGTTATACCATATCCCATGGAAGCAGGTAGTATTACCGTCACCCCAATCAACATGATATCTTTTATATCCGAAAGGTCTGTCGGAAAATATTCTGACTTGACCTATTGTGTCTTCTAATAATCTCATTCGTCTGGCCACCTGTTGTTATACCAATAGATAAAACCCATTAAAGAGATTAGAAAAATACATGATACTAAATCCATTATCCTAAACGAATATTATTCGTAGTGATACACTTACACTTCATGTTGGACTGCGAACTTCCTTCACAGTATTCAATCATGTCGGGTTGCGGACAAGAGAAATAGTTTGGGTCATTGTAATCTATATTCCGTGGTTGGTCACTCATGCAACCGTACACTGCAAACGATAGAAAACACATTGATAACATGTACCAAAATTCTTTCATTGTGTTAAAAACTCCATAAGGTTTCGTAATAAAAATAATAAACCTATCCCATTCAATAATATTAAAGCACGGTCATTCCACATAACAGCAACCCATAGCCATAAGGATATACCTGTCACGGACAAGACCAAGTCCCAAAACACTAATCCTTCTACACCTCTCGTTGACATTGCAGCTAATACAAGTATACTTGCAACCCATTTCACATACCAATCAATGGTATACTTGGGAGTCGCGGACTTAAGGATTCTATCAGATTTTAGTTTCGGATTATCTTTCTTTTCTTTCTCGGTAAAGATTTGTTTATTATTCTTTCTCATATGTAATACATTATAACATACTTATCGTTATTTAGACAAGACGGTTTCTAGTCTTTGTTTTTAAATAAAGGGTAGACATTATCCTCTTCAGCACTATCCTTCTCATAAAAGTCGGAAACAACAATCACTAACTGACCTTCGACATTCCGTAAGAGACACACCTGACCGTCGGCGAGGTCGTGTGACGAAAGGAACTCCGAAGCGTTTAACTCCTTATCAAAGAGTATACGATTGTTGGTGGTAGTCTGAAACTTATAATCAACATAGGTAATGTTTCTCATAATCTCTCCATAGCTAGTTCGTATAAGAAACCCTCATGTTTAAGTGCGGGTCTTTCATACATGGTTTCACCCTTACACATTTGACGAACATGTATCATTTCATGTGCAAGAGTCTGAAATATATCCTGTGGTTCTCCTATATCGTCTGTACGACACAGTTCCACAGTAATACAGTTAGGTTCCCCATAACATAAACCAAGGACTCCAGCGTCTTCTCTGATATATGTGGGGTGGACAATGACCTCAAGGTTGAATGTGTAGGAGTCTAGGTTAAGAATATTAATAGATTCCTGTACGAATCGTGCCAGTTTATAGTCGTCTCGGAGTTGACCACCGCGTGGCCCGTTGATTGAAATTAGTATAGCCATGATATTTTTCCCAAAAAAAATTTTAGTCTGTAGTTGTATTTCCGTTCAAAGAAGCTTTGCCAGGGGCGTTGAGGCGGAATAGATTTTTCGTAGGAGTCCCTTGCAACTGTTCTTAAGGCTGCTGAGATACCTTTCGTAGTTCTATAATATGCCCTTGGCCCTCGAGCTTAGTCGCCAGAGAGACGGCACGGTGCAGTGTCAGAGGCGCTTTGGTTCTCTTCTCTAGGTTGTGACTCCCGTCTATATTCGTAATTTTCTTATCGATACTGTAAATATCGAATGCATAACTCTCCATTATAACATATTCCTCAGCCATTGTCAAGGCTATATATGGCTCCTCTGATATGCCGTAGGAATCGGGCACGCAGAGGTGGCGGTGTTCATCTCATACACCTATGGGTAGTCTCGGTGATAACCAACCCCAGTGACTTAACTATAAGCAATCCACGGACACATTCACTGGTCGATTCCGTTTCATATACTCTATTATAACATTAGTGAAACCTTCTGTCAACGCCATTTATTCGTATGAAGTCAACATTTACACAGTTTTTTATGCCCTGTCCGCTCCTACCTTGGACGCTTTTACACATTAAATCCCAAGATTTATTCATACTGTCAGGGTTTTTATCCATAGCGAGTTGCATTTCCTTACTATTCAGAGGTATAAGCAGCTCGTCACCTTTAAATTCTTCTGCAATATGAGAACAAATAAGACCATTCACCATACTATCTTTTAAATTAATCTTTCCCATCATCTATATTATACTAAAAAGCCAGGCCCATTGTCAAGGTTTTCCCTATATGAATGAGTCTGGCTGTGTTTATCATAGTAGTTAGTATAGGTAGATACAAGGAGGCCACAGTCGCGATTCTGTCCTCCGAGGTTATCTTGTGGCCCTTTTCGGTTTTTGATACTATCTCATGAGCCACCGTACCGTGACTATCGTCAATTCATAATACTGTCTCCATCTCTCATTACTAGCACAGTATAACACTAAATGGCGGGTGCTGTCAAGGCTTATGACCTCCAATCTACATTCCAGTCCCATGCTCCAACCGCTTTTCTAACAGCAGGGTCAGTACATACAACCATGACATCATGTGCAACAACTCTCATAGTTCTCATACTATCACCTTCTTTAGCAGCTTGACCCGAAGTGACCCACCTTACAACATTTCTCATCGCAACCTCTTCTTTCATAGTAGGTGCGTTCATTGATGCAACTTCAACCATCTCTACCATTCTTTTTACTCTCTTGTCCATGTCGTTCTCCTTAATTAATGTACATATAATACCAGTTAGCGAGAAAGAGTCAAGGCAAATAATGGCCGAAGTTCTGTCGATTTCTGGCTGCCGTCTACCTCCGATACACACTCCGTGCCGTTTGTCAAGGCCTTGACTCCAAAATAAATATGTGATTTGCCTCCCCGAACACAGCAGGCAAAAGCAGGTTTTTCACCATAATCACTTCTAACCCAATTCTACATTATTTTCTGAATATTACTCCTTTCTATACCGAATAAATAATAGACATGGACTTTTTACCCTTTGAAATATATTCTGCACCCTTTCCGAGGGACAAATATGGACTCATATATGAGATACCCGAGTATTGTTCAGAGAAAGAATTAGAGGTTATTAGAGGAATATGTGAATCTCATGTTCCTCCCTATACTAAAGGTATACCCTCTGATGTGTATCCGAATCTTACTTCTATACACAATAACCTTCCTTTAGAGAAAAGCTTTATTATACATGAACAGTGTCGTAAAATCTTTAATTATCATGAGAAGGAACACCCAGCTGATTATAGGTTTAGTAGGGTAGGTGATAGTCAATACCGCGAGTCGTGTAAGTTTATACTACATCAGCGGATACAGGGAAATCCTAAATCTATGAAAGAGTATCCAATCCATATAGACGCAGGTAAATGTATGACTTTATTAGTACCTCTTAGCCCCGTTCAGTCTGTACCGACTCGGTTTCATGGGATTGATTATGAACAACATGTGTTTAGAACGATTCCATGGAAAATAAACCATGCATACTTGTTTTGTTCTAGTCCCTATAGTAGTCATAGTTATGTGGGAGACGGACTCGCTGACCGTTGGATATTAAATATTAATATATTTGATATGAAGTATGTGCTTGATACTGAAAGACCTGAACGATTTCTTGAACAAGTGGAATATAGTGACCCGTCCTATGGGTATCAAATGTTAGACAATCTTAAGAACTTTCCAAGTAAGGATTCTTAAATACTCTATATCTAGTTAATGGTTCGTCCTTTGGATACTCCGAATATATGTCTAATGCCATTGAATACCGCGTGTCTCGTCCAGTGTTTGTATCCACACGGTGTTCTAATTCACAACTGAATATATGAATATCACCTGGCTTATTATCCACATAATCCATATCCTCATACCATGTTTTATTATATTCACCACCGAGAAATATATTACAATTAATAAAATATAATCTACGGAATTGTTCTTCTACCTCATGTCCATGATAATGTTGTTGAAGGTCTTCTCCTGTATGGAGTGCATTACCCCAACACTGAATAATTAAATGTTTCCAGTCTTTAAAGAAGGGTAAACGGAATAGTTTATTGGGTATATCAAGGGGTTCTATATCGGGATTGGATAACCAGTTATATTTACTATAGGTTGCAGTAAGAGTATTATCATATCCAGTATCAGTTCCATATGGAACATTCTCTTTGTCTTTCTCAAATACGGATATTATGTGTTCACATTCTTGTTGTGAAAAGAATTCACTGTGGACTATATGAGTATTTGCTACAGCATCCACCATCGTACATACTCGTCACTTTCAAGGTTATCTGTATCACCCTCAAAGGTAATAAAAGAACATTGTCTAGAGACTGAACGATATTCGTGGTCGTATTCAAATAATAAAGATTCTTCATCACCACCTAATCCTCTCCAACCATATCCATCATCAGTATTACTGAACCATGGTCTGACTTGAGATTCCCATAGGTCATTTCTTTCTAATTGGGTTTCTTTATCATGAGGTGAGTAGGGTGCATTCATACCATGTGCATGATTTAGATAGAACATTTGGTCTTCTAATTCACATTCTAGATATTGTTGTAATCCATATGCACTATCATCATAGTCTTCTACTATTGCACCATATGATTCAGTGAATTGATTGAATATCCAGCGTCCTGTACTTGCAGCGACTCCTATCCAATATGGAGACATGTCTGTTTCGTCATTCCACCAGTTATCAAATTGTTGTATTGGATATAACATTTTGTCTTTGACCATTTGTTTATCTTCTTCTGATATGGTCTTTGCAGCGTTTTCGGTTTTACCTTGTTCGGGTGTAGATTCCAACATAGGGATACCTACTAGGTCTAATCCAACAGTAGGGTGTGGTAATACCACGATTTTACTATCACCATGAAATTGTTGATACCCATATTCAAAACAATGAAGTGTATTCCAAAACCCTTCGAATTTTGAGTCTATTGGTTTTACTTGTACTTGATTGTAGAAGACTGATTCGTCTTCATTAGTTAGACATGTGAGTCCTGTAAGTTCTACTCCGTCATGAGAAGCCCATTGACGATTCTTTGACATAGAATCAGAAAATCGATTGACATCTTTGACTGACCAACCACCTTCTCCACAATAAATGATAATATTTGCTACTGCCATAATGTAATTTCTTTCACTCCATAGTATAATTAGTTATACGACTTTAATGTATTTAGTATATCACTAAAGCCGTATATTTTCAATATGATTTATGCGACTAATTGTATAACTTTATCAATTCGTCCACTTTTCATCATAGTATTAAAGTCATTGAATAGTTTTCTCATGCCATTCTCTCCAAGTCAGTAAACCGACAAGTTTTGAAGCCAGAGGAATTCTCAATTTTATATGAGTGTGAGATTGTATCTCTTTTGTCAAAGTATTTTTTACCTCGAAGACAATCAGGTGTTATGATATCACCTTTGTAGTATGATTCATCTTTAAGTTCAAAGATAATACTATGGTCTTTCATGAAGTATACTTTATTCACATCGGATTTAGTTATTTTTAAGTTCTCATCTGCCTGTGCAAATCCGACTAAAAACAAGGCAGACACTAATGCATATTTTAGCATATCTATCTCCTGTTATGTTAGAAACTTTCAGTTCAACTGGACTTCGGGTGTTTTACCCTACTTTCTCATTGTGACTTACTTGTTTCAGTTATGTGTCAATTATGTGACACAATAGTATTTAGACAAAGTTAATTGTCCCATGTGTAAATATTACAATCTTTTCCGTTATCAAACCATTCAGGTATAGTTTGTTCTAATTTAAATCCATATAGTCCTAACATAGCTGATATCGCTGTTTTATTGTCATTAGCGATAGGTGCAATCACCTTACCTCCTAGCAGCTTTGCAGTTTTACATATCGTATACAGTGGTAATTTATCTATCCCACCGAATCCTTCAACCTTTTTATTCTCTGTGCTGTTCTCTCTACTTCTATATGGTTTACTGATAAAGAATTCTTTTATATACAAATTGTCCTCTACCTGTGCAGTTAAATGATAACCCCATATTAAGTCTTCACTGGTTCTATCAACAAATACTTTAGAGTGTTCGTATGTTGATATACAATGCAACCATTCCTCTTTGGACTTTAGGTTCATTGCAATCTCTGTACCTATTGCTTCGACTTGTTCCAATAACATGAGTGCTTGGTAATCGTCAGCAACTGGGGGTCTTATATAGTATCTATCCATCCTGTATAAATGTATTTGGTTCCTGATATAGGTGGATTACCTCTATGTTGGTGGGTATATCCAGCAGGCCACAATACAAAGTCTCCTTGTTTTGGTTTGATTCGTAATGATTGGTATAAGAATTCTAGTTCTCCACCTTCTTCAACATCGTTTAGAAATAATCCCCATGCACATATACTTCTATAACTATCCATTGCAGCTGAATGTTCCATATGCCACACATGATATCCTTCACATGGTTCTGTCTTTTGCATTTTTGCACCACCTAGACCCATATCATGATATTGTTCTGCAACAGGATATTTCTCTAGGAACTCGGGTATAATCTCATTAGTGATTATATCATATAATGGTGTGACTAAAGGTAGAGACGAAGAGGGTATATTAGTTTGTGGAATAGCTTTATCAGCCATGTTCAATCCATGATTAGGTCTCTTTACAGTTAATCCTACTCTCTCACATTCTTCAAACATACTGATACAATCTTCACAAAACTCATTATTAAAAAACCCTTGAAATAGTAATACATGTTCTCCTAGATTATGTATTTCTCTTTTAGTTGGTGTGGGTTTTGTACTCTTCTTCATAATTCTTTAATCCCTAGTACATAGTTCTCTGCAGCGTCTTCTGCATATTGTTCACTGTGTCCCTCATATACTTCATCTGTCACCCATAAATTGTCTTTAAAGAATCTGCAACCAAATCCTTTTTCAGAAGAATAAACTTCTGCTCTTAAATTACCATTTTGATAGTCGTGTAAGTGTTCTTCAAATTTTATCATATCCAACTTTTAATTATATTTGCAATAATAAACATTGCACATACAATATTTATAGTCAGAATAATAGTTCTAATCACGGCAATCTTATCGTCATGACCAGCTGTCTGTTCATCACTGAACGAACCTAGTGCCATTTTCCATACTTCCCATTTACTATTTCTCATATTACATAATTTATTTTATGACTATTAGTAGTCGTTTGTAGAAACCCATTACTATCATATGTTGTGACATAATAGATAGTCTGTTCTACTTTGTGTTTACCGTCCCCAGTCTTATATACCTTTTCAAGTGTATATTTGTTAACACTGGTCTGTGCAATACCATTTACTTTAGAAATCTCCAACTCATTGTTCTCCTTGGTGGTGGAGCTGATAGGAATCGAACCTACGACCTACTGGTTGCAAACCAGTCGCTCTCCCTACTGAGCTACAGCCCCAAAAACTATGTTTGATAAACCTAATTTGTTTCTTCTAACTATTTCGTTCTTAACTTTTTGTCTTAATTTAGGAATGACTGGTTTATTGTACGCTTCAATCAGTTCTGCATTAGACTTACATTTCATATAGTCGTGCTCAATCCAAGTTTTCTTGGTTTGTCTATCCTGTTTCTTTACAGATTGTCCGAATTTAACTGGCATTTTCTCCTTCGTTGGGGTCTTTGCAAAACCATATTGCAAGGACAAATCTTTCTCCTCTCAAGAGGGGTGATACACTATGCCAAGTCTCTGTAGATTTATTGAATCCTACAATCGAACCTTGTTTAGTGCATATGGTTGTACCATTGACCGTTAGGTCTCCTCCCAAGAAATTATCATTTAGAAACAACATCATTGTTCCTGTATCATTACTATCTGCAATATCCATATGCCAAGGAAAACAACTTCCCTCTGTATATTGTATGATTTGCATATAATTTATCATTTCAAAGTCACTACCCTTTGGTAGTGCAAATCCCACCATGTCTAAAATACTTTCAAACAGTGGTGTATGTGGATATATGTTTGAATGGATTCTTCCGTCACTCTCATATCTATGATTAGACTCTCTGTATTTCTTTTCAGCAGGCATAAACTTATTGCCTTCTTCCTCTATCATTTCTACTAAAGGAATAAGACTATTATCGTCCATTATAGATTCACAAACCCAACCCTGTACTGCTTGGTCATGAATAACCATAAAGTTATCCATATATCCTTTAGGTTGGTCTTTGTTTGTTTTTATTACTGTTTGCTTTGGCATTAGTGTTCGTTAAATAGGATTTTATTCTGTGGGTGTAAAAATTGAACTTGACTGTATCTCCAGTTGTCCTTATATTTATTGTAGTCATTTATATATGCACCATGCATTTTATTTCCTGTAAATAAAACACAACGATTAAACTTGGCTGGAATGATATATGATAAATCCATCATGTCTTCTACCTTTTGTAATAGTCCATGGTGTTCTTGATTGGATACAGTCCATGCACATTCATATACTGCAGTACCACCGTCTTCTTCTTTATCAAGATATATTAATTGATTTATAACTGCACTATCATCAGGGTCGCTGAATTTACCGTCTATGTGTGGATAATGCTGATACTTGTTATCTGTTATATTGATTGTCTTGAAACAATTTACCTCAATCAAATCACTATAGTCATAATGGTGTTTATGCCACTTTTGTCTACAAAGACCTAATACTCGTTCCATTGCATTATGTTGTAATCTTGTTGGGTGTCCTATTTTATCAACTATTCTTGCATCAATATAATCTATTGAATTCTTTGTCTCTCTTTCTTCTGTGTATTTCCACAGTGGGATATCTCTTTTCTCAAAGTGTTCTAGAATTGCTTCGGGATTCTCATAGTAGTTATCAATGATATAATAACCGTGTTCTTCATTCCACTCGACTTCCCAATCAGCTGATTGTTTGTATAATGTATCAATACTGTAAAAACCCATAGGATAACTCCTCTCCGTGTTGAGTATTGTTTAACTCGTCATTGTGCTTTAAATTAAATGATATTGCAATTCTTCTATAATCACCTTTCTTTGGTTGAACCGTATGCAATATGTTAGAAGGCCACATTAATGTTTCACCATCTATAGGTGTATATACCATTTCCATTAAACTGCCCGGCTGTCCTATACCCTTTGTATTAGGATATGGTGTATCACCGTCTCTTGGCCCTGTTGAATGTATGAATTGTGATTGGATATGTGGACTCATAAACTTAATACCTTGTCCACCCTCATTGACTGGATAATATGTTCCACTGATATATGAGTCTTGGTGATTGTGGTAAGAGTGTTCTATTCCTTCTTCCCAAACACTGCACCATGCAAATAGGTGTATTTTATGTCGTGAAAGTTCACCCACATCTCTTCCAAACTGTGTTCGGATATAATCAATGTAAGTGTCTTTCACTTGATTGGCAAATGAGTTATACCATGGTAGATTTTCCATTTCGATTCTACTATCCATATGGAAATATGTGGTATAATACCTCATAGGGTCGGATTCGTGTTCTTTAATTTTGTCTATTATAGATTCACAATCCTTTGCAACTTGTTTATGGTCAAGTCTTATCCCACCCCTCACTATTGGAGTAGGAAAGATTTCGTTTATTGAATATTGAAATGGTTCAAATAGAACATCACTTCTAATCTTTGGTGGTCTCATTCTTTTTCACTGCAGCTCCAACCGCGGGTTCACCCTTGATTGTCACATTCCTATAATATATTATTACTTCACCCATTTGTTTAATGTATCGTTTCAATTCTTGCATGTCCTCTGCCATGACTTTGTAGTCACCTATTGTGGTTGCAACAAATAAAACTTCACCATTGTTTTGTTCCTTCATTTCGTCAAGGAACCTATCTAGATATGTATATCCGTCTGGCCAATCAGGATTTTCTGTATCCTCTTTTGCACAATTTTTAGGTCTGACTTCTTTACCTTCTTCGTTGGGTACTTTCCTACAAGGATTCGTTATCTTTGCATTAGATACAACCCACCATTCGGGAGCAGTTAATTGAACTGGTCGTGGTAAATCGGGTTGCATGATATCAATCTCAATAGGTTTTGAGACTGTTTCTATTTTTCTTGCACCGAAACTAGAACAACCACTAATCACTATCAGCAGGCACAGTAAGCTTATAAAGTTCTTCTGTATCATCTTCCAACCCCTCCATTACTTTTTCACTTGCACCATTGAATCTGTTAGTCATAAGACCTGGCTTCTTCAATGCAAGCATATCTAAATTATGTCTAGAGAATATTGCAAGATATTCAGCTTTCTCTGCTTCTATCTCTGCATTTCTCCTACTCATGTTCAACAAGGATTTACCTTGTTTCTCGTAAGCCTCTCTCATGGCTTCCATTGCTTGTTTCTGTTCCTCTACTGCAGCTTCCAACTTCATGTTGTTTTCTGCAAGAGTTTGATTAGTGGTGTATAACCAATAGGTACTGAGACCTAAAACTAGAATGA
>MDTB01150230.1_pt1 | contig 13090 bp, 11 predicted proteins | sample 811161 | NCBI WGS metagenome assembly MDTB01 (sample SAMN05326650, study PRJNA326480) | marine metagenome | isolation source: seawater | place: Mediterranean Sea | collected 2009 | reverse complement strand
GCTACTGCGTTCGACTTGCATGTATAAGGCGTGCCGCCAGCGTACGTTCTGAGCCATGATCAAACTCTCAAGTTTAATAACGGCGCACACTAGCTTTAAAAAATTTTAGTTAAAAAACTAAAATTAGTTTCGTTAAAGTGTGTACGACAATTTCTTTATTAACCTAACCGTCCACACTTCTCTTTTTAAATATTTACAATGTAAAAAAGCTAAGATTTTTAGTAAAATCTAAACGCACCTGTAGCAATGTCGCAATTTTTATTACTATAAGGCGAGCGCTCGTTATATTACAAAAATAGGATAAATCAAGGTGTATATTGGCTTAAAAACTCTGTAAATACAGCCATTATTGACCTCTTTAAGTTGCAAACGGAAAACAATTTTTATAAAAACAACTATAACGATAAATATTAAGTATTATGTTTTCAAATTTTTTAAAAAATGGAAAATCCGAGGATTCTAGTATTTTCTTGAGGAAATTTTGGAGCTATTCAATTTACTTAGTATTGATAATTTTTTTATTTGTTTTTTTTAATTTATTTTCAGTAAATAATCAAAATAAAGATAATGATGAAACTCAAATTTCTGAAAACAGCTTTTTTAAAGAGCAATTTGCCATATTAAGCAACGATTTTAATAATCGCCTTAAGAGCCCATATAAAATTCAAACATATGTTGTGCAGAATAATGACAATATTCAGGAGATACTAACAAAATTTAATATTAAAAACGATCAAAAATCTAAGATAATTGAGACATTGAACAAAGAAAAATTAAGCAATATCAATGTAGGAAAAAAAATAAGAATTATAGTAAAAAAAGACAATAAATCAAAAAAAATGGATTTTATAAACTTGGTTTATCCTATTTCAAACACATTAAGTATAGAAGTGAGGAAAAAGGGAAATTTTTATGAGGTAAAAAGGAATGTTTTAAAGTTAAAACTAAAAGAGGTCGTTGTGTCAAATAAAATTGATAAAAATCTTTATTCGGCTGCCACCAGTAAAAATATTGAACCTAACATAATAATTGAATTTGCAAGAATATATGGTTTCGAGGTTGACTTTCAAAGGGATATAAGAAAGGGGGATGAATTTGAAATTTATTACGAAAAATATTTAGATTACAATAATATTGTAAGAGATACAGGAAGAATTATTTACGCTTCAATGAATGTGAACGGAAGGAATATAAATCTTTATAATTTTAAACATAGAAATGATGAAGGTTATTATGACTTAAATGGGAAAAGTATTGTAAAATCTTTAATGAAAACTCCTATAAACGGCGCACGACTTTCTTCCTCTTTCGGAATGAGAAAACATCCTATTCTAGGTTTCAATAAAATGCACCAAGGTACAGATTTTGCTGCTCCAACTGGAACTCCAATTATGGCTTCGGGCTCTGGAACAGTAACAAGAGCTCGTTGGTGTGGAGGTGGAGGAAACTGTGTGAAGATTAGACACAATTCAACTTATGAAACCATCTATGCTCATATGTCAAAATTTGCTAGAGGTATTAAAGAAGGAAGAAAAGTAAAGCAAGGTCAAATTATAGGCTATGTCGGTTCAACAGGTTTATCCACCGGACCACACTTACACTACGAGGTTTTAATAAATGGAAAAAAAATAAACTCACAAAAACTTAAATTACCTTCAGGAAAAATTTTAAAGGGCGACGCTAGAAAAGAGTTTGAAATTTCTAGAATTAAAATAGATTTGAAATTAGCTGAGATTAAAAGTAAATAAAACTAAAGAATTATTTATTCTCAATTTTTTTGTTTTCAATTTCGGATTGGCTAGAAATATCTTTTGTTTTATCCAAAGTTGATTGATGATGACTTGAAGAGTTTGAATTATTTTTTAGATTTACCTCAGCTAATCTTCTTGAGAAATGATCGGCATGTTGTAAATAATTTTCAACAAGCACAGGATCACCTTGACTTTGAGCATCTTTAGCTAACTGTTGAAATTTATTTATTGTTTTTTCCAAGTTAAAAGGATTTGATGAAACACTATTCCTGCTAAAATTCCCATTTCCATTTATAGAATTGAAAGTGCCATTTTGGTTATTATGTGAAACACCATTTCTTCTTCTAAAATTGTTTTTTTGAGGTCTGTTTCTAAAATTTCTTCTTCTATTATTATTCATGAATTTGTATTAATAAATTAGCTTAATAAAGTACATAATATACTTCTAATGTTATTTTGATAATCTTTAATCAAATGTTTTTCTCTTAATTTATTTTTTTTCAATATTTGTGAAACTTTTTTATATTGCCCTGTACCTATTTCTAGTGCAAACGTTCCGTTTACTTTTAAGATATTTTTAACTTTGTAGATAAGTTTTCTCATTACGTCAAGCCCATCATTTCCACCATCTAGTGCAATTTTAGGTTCAAAAAGTTTGATATCTTTGTCAAGGTTTTTAATTTCGTTGCTTCGGATATACGGTGGATTTGAGACGACAATATCAAATTTTTTATTAGAGCATCTTTTTAAAGATTGAAGAAACTTTGCCCTGGTGCATAAATTTAAGTTTTTAGCATTTACTTTTGCAACATTAATTGCGGATTTTGAAATGTCTACACCTATACCTTTAGAGTTTTTTATCTCTTTTAAAATTGATAAAATAATGCATCCAGAGCCGGTTCCAATATCCAATATATACGGTCTAGATCTAAAATTTTCATAGCAAATTTTTTCGACAAGAAGCTCTGTTTCTGGTCTAGGAATTAAAGTATCCTTTGTTACCAAAAAATCGTATTTCCAAAACTCTTTCTTATTAAGAATATACGCAATTGGCTCATTTATTGATCGTCTTTTTATAAGATTATGAAAATTGTTTATTTTACTTTCACAAATTAATTCATTATTGTTTACAAGTATGTCCTCTCTTTTCTTATTCAAAACTGAAGCTAGTATGATTTCACTGTCTATCAAAAAACTTTTGATATTATTGTCTTTTAGTTTTTTTGAACCAATTTTTAATAATTTGCCTACATTCATATTTAATTAAGATCTGCAAGCTTCAGATTTTGCTCCTTTAGTCTCAATCCTTCATTTACTTCATCGTGAATTTCTCCATTTAAAAACTCATCAAGTTTGTGAAGGGTTAAGTTGATTCTGTGATCTGTTATCCTTCCTTGGGGGAAGTTATATGTTCTTATTCTTTCAGATCTGTCGCCCGAACCTATTTGATTTTTTCTGTTTTCAGATCTCTCTTTATCTTTTTTTCTTTTTTCAGCTTCATATACTCTTGCTCTTAGTATTTTTAATGCTTTTGCCTTGTTCTTGTGTTGGGACTTTTCATCTTGCTGGCTTACAACAATATTGGTAGGTATGTGAGTAATTCTGACTGCGCTGTCTGTTGTATTTACCGATTGACCGCCTGGCCCACCAGATCTAAAAACATCAATCCTTAAGTCAGTGTCTTTAATTTGTAAATCAATTTCCTCTGCTTCTGGAAGAACTGCAACGGTTGCTGCTGACGTGTGAACCCTTCCTTGCGTCTCTGTATCTGGCACTCTTTGAACACGATGAACACCAGACTCAAATTTTAAATAAGAATAAATGTTAAATCCTGAAACTGAAAATATAACCTCTTTGAAGCCACCAGCTTCACTTCTAGAAATGCTGATAATTTCTAAAAGCCATTTTTTTTTTGCGCAGACTTTTTCATACATTTTAAATAAGTCGGAGCAAAAAAGTGTCGCTTCAAGACCTCCGGTCCCTGCTCTAATCTCTACAATTGCATTCTTTTGATCGTCTAAATCTTTTGGTAAAAGAAAGAGTTTTAATATTTTTTCATTATCAATTTTTTTTTCATATAAAACATCAAGTTCATTTTTTGCTAAGCTCCTAATCTCATCGTCATTACTTTTTTTATCATTTATAATAAATTCTAAATCTTTTTTATTTTTTTCGTAATTGAGATACTCTTTTGCTTGTTTAATCACATGACCTAAGTCTGAATACTCTTTTGACTTTTTTGAATAAAGTTTAGGATCTAAATTTCCAGATGAAAGTTCTTTTTCGATATTAATATGCTTAGCTATAATTTCTTCGATTTTAGATTTTGGGATCATTATTTAATTTGTTTTTTCTTTTACTTTATTCTCAACTAACTCTACAATTTTGTCGATAATACTCTCATTAGGAATTTTTGTATGAGGAACACCAGATAAATATAACAAATTATTATCTTGACCTCCGCCTGTTAGTCCGATCTCAGTTTGGGAAGCCTCACCAGGCCCATTAACTACACACCCTATAATTGAAAGTGTAATAGGTTTTTTTATATGCTCTAATTTTTTTTCTAATATTTTTACTGTATCTATTACTGGAAATGCTTGTCTTGCACACGAAGGGCAAGATATAATTTGAACTCCTCTAGAGCGTATACCCAATGATTTTAAAATTTCATAACCTGCTTTAATTTCCTCTATGGGATCGGCTGATAAAGAAACCCTAATCGTGTCACCAATTCCTTTCATTAAAAGTTGACCAATTCCTATCGAAGACTTTATGCTTCCAGTTAAAAGACTACCGGCCTCTGTAATTCCAAGATGCAGGGGATAATCACATTTTTGAGATAAAATTTCATAAGATTTTATTGCTAAAAATACATCTGAAGATTTGACACTGATTTTAAAATTGTGAAAATTATTGTCCTCTAAAAGTTTTACATTGTACATAGCGCTCTCTACTAATGCTTCAGGACAAGGTTCTTTGTATTTTTCTAGAAGTAATTTGTCTAATGATCCAGCATTAACTCCAATTCTTATTGAGCAATTATAATCTTTAACAGCTTTGACAACCTCTAAAACCCTATCTTTAGATCCTATATTACCTGGATTTATTCTAATACATGCTGCACCATTTTTTGCTGCCTCGATTGCTCTTTTATAATGAAAATGAATATCAGCAACAATAGGTACATCCACATTTTTAATAATTTCCTTAAGAGCTTCAGTTGAATCTTTATCTGGACAAGAAACTCTTACTATTTCTGCTCCTGCATCTACCAGTTTATTAATTTGATTAATTGTAGCTTTTATATCAGTTGTTAAAGTGTTAGTCATTGATTGTACTGTGATTGGTGAGTCACCTCCTACTGACAAGTTACCTACTTTAATTTTTCTTGTTTTCTTTCTTTCTATTTTTCTATGAGGTCTAATTTCCATATTTAGTCTAAGTCAAAAATACTGTGAAGTTTTTTTACTGCCTTAAGTGTATCAACATCATTTATTATAACGGAAATTTTTATTTCTGAAGTTGAAATTGCTAAAATATTAATATTTTCACTCGCAAGAGCTCTAAACATTTTATAAGTTACACCTGGAGTTGTCACCATGCCTGCGCCAACAATTGATATTTTTGAAACATCTTTTTTAAAACTTAATTCCTTAAATTTTATATTTTTATTTTGTTTAATTGTATCAACTGTTTTATCAAAGTCCTCTGTTTTAATTGTAAAAGTTATATCAGTAGTTTTTCCATCAGATGAAACATTTTGAATAACCATGTCAATGTTAATTTGACTTTTGCTTATAGGTTCAAATATTTCTGCTGCAACTCCTGGTTTATCTTGCACTCCGATTAACGTGATCTTAGCTTCATCTTTAGAATAAGCCACTCCAGTGATAACTTTATTATAGTCAATATTTTCCTGGCCGAAGATTTTTGTTCCTTTTCTATTTGTGAATGTGGACTTTACTTCCAAAGGAATATCATGAATCATCGCGGTTTGAACGGCTGACGATTGCATAACTTTAGCTCCTAGGGAGGAAAGTTCTAACATTTCTTCGTAAGAAATTTTGTCAATTTTTTTTGCTACTGGAATTTTATTTGGGTCACTAGAATAGACACCGTCTACGTCAGTATAAATTTCACATGTATCAGTGCTAAAAATTTTAGCAACTGCAACAGCGGTTGCATCCGATCCGCCTCTACCGATAGAGGTTATATCACCATTGGTTGATATACCTTGAAAACCTGGTATCACAGCGACTCCACCTTTTGAAATGAATTGATTTATTTTTTCTTTGTAAATATTTATTATTCTTGAATTAGTGTTTTCTCCTTCTGTAATTATAGGTATTTGCCAATTCATCCAGGATTTTGCTTTAATACCAATTTCATTAAGCGCACCACATAATAACGCTGAGCTTGCTTGCTCACCAGAGGTGAGCAAAACATCTAACTCTCTTCCGATAAAATTTTTAGATATAGCTTTGGACTGTTCTATTAACTCATTTGTTTTTCCTGCCATTGCAGAAACTACAACTATTAAAGAATTTCCACTCTCGTGCTCACGTTTAATAATTTTTGCGGCATTAAGAATCCTCTCAATTGATCCAACCGATGTTCCTCCAAATTTTAAAACTTTTTTTGTCATGTTACACTTTTTTATATTGTAAAATAATTTCTTTAATTTATATAACTTACTATAATAAAGAATAAAATGACTACAATAAATCAAGATGAAATTCAAAAGTTTTCAGCCCTTGCGGATGAATGGTGGGATGTGAATGGTAAATTCAAACCTCTGCATATGTTTAACCCAGTAAGAATAGAATATATAAGGAACGCTATTGGCGAGCATTTTAAAAAAGATCTTGACGGAAATTTACCTTTCAATAATTTAAAAATTCTTGATATTGGATCTGGTGGAGGTTTAGTAAGCGAACCTATGTGCAGGCTCGGGGCAGAAGTCACAGGTATAGATGCTTCAGAAAAAAATATTAAGGTTTCTTCTTTGCATGCAAAAAAAAATAATTTAGAAATAAATTATCAAAAAAAATCACCTGAGGAATTAAATAAGAAAAATTACTATGATATTATTTTAAGTCTTGAAGTTATAGAGCACGTACAAAATGTAGATTTTTATCTGGAAACATGTTGCTCTCTTTTAAAAAAAGGGGGTTTGATTTTCACAGCTACCATAAATCGAACTTTTACTTCCTATATTAAAGCAATAATTGGAGCAGAATATGTTTTAAGATGGCTTCCGATAGGAACTCACGATTGGAACAAGTTTATTAAACCTGAAGAATTAGAAAGCAAACTAACTAATTTTGATATTTCAATACAGGATATTAAAGGTTTAAGTTTCAATCCAATTAACCAGAAATGGAAAAAGTCCAATAATACTTCTGTAAATTATATTTTAATAGGTTTAAAAAATTAATTTTCTTTATTAACCCACGGGAGACTTGTGAGTTCTATGCCTTCATCCATTAATTCCTCTCTTTCATCAAGGGTAGTGGTGCCATAGATTTTTTTATTGCCACTTTTATCGTAATATATATTCCTTACTCTTTTTGCAAACTTATCACCAACAAATTCAAAATTTTTCTCTACGTAATTTCTCAATTTAACTAGATCGTTTTTAAATTTTACAAATTCTTTATCTTTTGAATTATTTATTTCAATTTTTTCCCTAGAATTTAAAATTCTTGGTGACATAATTGATTTAGATATTTTTTTAGAATTACAGTAAATACAATTTAACAATTTTTTTTTATCTAATCTTTCAAATTCTCTAGAGTCTGAAAACCAACTTTCAAATTCATGATTATTTTCACAGTTTAAATTATACTTAATCATAGTTAAGAGATAACAACTTTTTAAAATTTTTCAAGATGGATTACGATAATCAGTATTAATATCTATATAATCATGTGTAAAATCACATGTGTAACATTCAAAGTGATCATTACCAAGGTTAAGATTAATCTCAATATTTATTGAGTCCCATTTCATATATTCTTTTATTTTTTCCTCATCGTATGAGTCAGAAACTTTTCCACCTTCGGCAAGAATAAATTCACCAAATTTTATGACTATTTTATTTTTTTCAATAATTTCTCCAGACTTACCTATACCCATTATAACTCTTCCCCAATTAGGATCATTGCCTGCGATTGCAGTTTTTACTAATGGAGAGTTTGCAACTGAAAAAGCAATTTTTTTTGCACTACTTAATGATTTTGCATTAATTACTTTCACTGTAACAAATTTTTTAGCTCCTTCGCCATCTACGACTATCTGTTTAGATAAATTTAAACATAATTTTTTTAAAGCTAACTCAAACTTTTGAAGTATCGGGTCATTTAGACTTCTGTTCTGCCCAATTTTAATTTTTTTAGTCGAAAAAAGCACAACCATATCATTAGTCGATGTATCACTATCAACTGTAATTGCATTAAAAGTATTTGTGACTGATTTTTTAAGTAAAGATTTAAGCAAGTTTGATGCAATATCTGCATCTGTAAAAATGAATGACAACATTGTTCCAAGATTTGGAGAAATCATTCCAGATCCTTTGGCAATTCCTGCGATTTTAATTATTTTGTTACCTATGACTATTTCTTCATACGCAAGTTTAGGTCTTGTGTCAGTTGTCATTATTGAAGATGCGGTTTTAACCCAAATCATTTTATTTTGATCATCTCTTAGTTTATCAACTAAATCTTGTAAATTTTGATTAATTTTTTCAACTGGAAACTTTTCTCCTATAACACCAGTTGAGGCAAACATAATATCTTTGATCTTTACAGTTTCGCTAACACCTTCTTTAGATTTAGACTCTCTTATTGTTAAAATTCTTGAAAGATTTCTTGAAATTGAATCAAGACTTTCAATTCCTTGTTCCCCAGTAAATGTGTTTGCATTTTTTGTATTAACGAGAAAGGCCTTAATAGTTTTTTTATTACTTTTTTCATTCCAATTAATTGACTCTGATTTTATTGAGTTAGATGTGGTAACAGCAGCATAATTAGCGCCCTCTTTAAAATAAAAAAGAGTTAAGTCATCTCTGCCGTTATTGTAAAGATCAGCTGAAATTGAGGATACCTCAAGCCCGTCTACAGGCTTAAGCTCTTGAAAGTCCCCCATTCTAGTTAGTTTAGTATTATCTTTTAAAAAGTTTTTTAAATTTATTGTCATAATTAATGTTTAATTTAAATTATAAATACATATATAAAAGTATAATGAATATATTTACAAAAACATTAAGTAAAATATTTAAAAGCGGTAATCAACAAGAATTAGACCGTATTAAGCCTATTGTAAGCGCCATAAATGAGAAAGAAGCGAATATTTCATCATTAAAAGAAAATGAATTTAAAGAAAAAACATTTAAATTTAAAAAATCAGTTCAAAATGGGAAAAATATAGATGATCTTATCCCAGAAAGCTTTGCTTTAGTTAGAGAGGCCGCGAAAAGAGTTTTGGGAGAAAGACATTATGATGTTCAGTTAGCCGGTGGGATAATCTTACACCAAGGTAAAATAGCAGAAATGAAAACTGGTGAGGGTAAAACACTGGTGTCCACTTTACCAGCATATTTAAATTCTTTGAGTGGAAAAGGAGTTCATATTGTAACAGTCAACGATTATTTAGCAAATAGGGATTCTAAGTGGATGGGAAAAGTCTATGATTATCTTGGATTAAAAACAGGATGTATCATCTCAAATTTAGAAGACAGCGAAAGAAAGAAAAATTATCTTTGTGATATTACATATGCAACAAACAATGAACTTGGATTTGATTATTTAAGAGACAATATGAAATATGATTTTTCAGAAATTGTACAAAGAAATCATAATTTTTGTATAGTAGACGAGGTCGATAGTATTTTAATTGATGAGTCGAGAACGCCGCTTATAATCTCCGGGAAAGTTGAGGATAAAAGTAACTTATATTTAGTGGCCGATGAGTTTATTAAAAAGTTAGATTTAAAAGACTTTGAGATTGATAAAAAAAATAAGAACTCTATTCTTACTGATAAAGGAGTTGATAAGATTGAAAAACTGGCTAATCAAAGAAGAATTCTTAAAAATAATAATTTTTACGATCCCGAAAATTTAAATCTTGTGCATCATATCAATCAGGCTCTTAGAGCTAATCATCTTTTTATGAAAGACACTGATTACATAATTAGAGATCAAAAAATTCAGATAATCGATGAGTTTACTGGAAGAGTATTAGATGGGAGAAGATATTCAGATGGGCTTCATCAAGCTATTGAGGCAAAAGAGAATGTTGAGATTCAAGAAGAAAACCAAACTTTAGCCTCAACAACATATCAAAATTATTTTAGACTGTACAAAAAGTTATCTGGTATGACAGGGACAGCTCTTACAGAGTCTGAGGAGTTTTATGACATATACAGATTAAATGTAATATCAATTCCAACTCATCAAAAAATGGTCAGAAAGGATTACAATGATCAAATTTTTAGAACGACACAGGAAAAATATGAAGCTATTAAAAATAAAATTATTGAGTGCAACTCAAAAGGTCAACCAGTTTTAGTTGGAACAACAAGTATTGAAAAATCTGAAAAAATTTCTGAATTTCTAAAAAATATAGACTTAAAGCATAATGTTCTAAATGCAAAACACCATGAATTAGAAGCAAAAATTATTGCAGAAGCTGGGAAAGTTGGGTCGGTTACTATCGCAACTAACATGGCCGGGAGAGGTACAGATATTAAATTGGGAGGGCAAAATTTTTCTCTTGAAAATGGTAATTCAAACATAAAAATCGAAGATAATGAAAAAGTTAAAAATTTTGGGGGACTTTTTATAATTGGAACAGAGCGACATGAAAGTAGGAGAATTGATAATCAGTTAAGAGGTCGATCAGGTAGACAGGGTGATCCCGGAAGCTCAATTTTTTACATAAGTTTAGAAGATGAACTTATGAGGATATTTGGTGGGGATCAAATTGATGGTATTCTAAAAAAATTAGGTCTTAAAAAAAATGAGTCTATTAACCACCCATGGATAAATAAAGCAATGGAAAGGGCTCAGAAAAGAGTAGAGGGTAGAAATTTTGATATACGAAAAACCCTAATAAAATTTGATGATGTTATGAATGATCAGAGGCAAGTTATCTTTAATCAAAGAATAAATATATTGAAAGGTAAGGATATAAACGAAACCATTCTAAGTTTTCAAAACGAAATTAAAAAGTATTTACTTTCAATAAAATTAGATTTTGAAAAATCACAAAATCAAAAAAAATATTTAACTTCAATCAAGGAAATTATTGGAAATGTCATTTCTGATAAAGATTTATTAGATTTTAGTAATATTGATAAAGACAGTTTTATAAAAAAATTTGAAGCTTTGCATGAGTCGAAAAGAACGGAGAGAATAAATAAAATCGGTGAAATGCAAAACAATGAGTTGGAAAAAAGAATTTTTTTACAGATTATAGACTTTAATTGGAGATCACACTTGCAATATTTAGAACAACTAAGACAAGTAATTGGATTAAGGAGTTATGGTCAAAAGGATCCATTATCAGAATTTAAAAAAGAGGCCTTTACTTTATTTGAGAACCTTCTCAAAAGAATAAAAAATGACCTTATAAAATTTCTTTTAAATATAAATATTGTAATTTCCGAAAATAATAAAAAAGATGAAGAAAATGATAAATTGAATGACAAATCAAAAAAAGTTGGAAGAAATGAAAAGTGCCCCTGTGGATCTGGAAAAAAGTTTAAATTCTGTTGCGGAAATATATGATTTAAATTTTTTGAAAAGCTTTTAACGCACGTTCTCTTGCCCTCTCATGAATAACAATTGGTTTTGGATAATCTATTCCAATTTTTAAAATTTTTTCATCTTTAATCTCCCATGGTTTATGAATAAATTTTTTTGGCACGTCTTTTAATTCAGGAACCCATTTTTTTACATATATGCCTTCTTTGTCAAACTTTTCACCTTGTAAAATTGGGTTAAATATTCTGAAATAAGGAGCAGCATCAGCACCGCAACCTGCTACCCATTGCCAACCAGAAACATTGTTGGCTTCATTATAATCTAGTAAACAATTTTTAAAATGCTTCTCACCTTCTTTCCAATTTATGAGTAAATGTTTTACCAGAAAGGAGCCAACTATCATTCTGACTCTATTGTGCATCCAGCCAATTGAATATAACTCTCTCATTCCAGCGTCAACGATTGGATATCCTGTTAAACCCTTTTTCCATGCAGTTAATAGTTTTTGATTTTTTTCCCAAGGAAACTTATCAAATTTTTTGGAATAATTTCCATTCAACATATGTGGAAAATTGTTAATCAATGAATGATTAAATTCTCGCCAGCCTATCTCAGCTAAAAATTTATTATTACCTTTTTTTTTTAATTTTTTTACATTCTTGCCAAATTGTTTCTACATGTATTTGGCCATGTTTAATAAAAGGAGAAAGTTTAGAGGTACCTAGAACGCTTGGAAAATTTCTTGCATCTGAATATTTTTCAATGGCATTCTTTATGAATTCTTTTAATTTTAATAAAGCTTTTTCCTCACTAGGATACCAATATTCCTCAAATTTACTGTGCCATCTTTTTTCAGGTAATATTTTTTTTTCATTGATTGAATTCTTAAAAAAAGAGATTTTCTTTTTTCGTTTTAAAATTTCTCTATCAAAAGAAGGTATTTTATCGAGATAAAATTTTTCTGCTATTCTCCAAAAAGGAGTGAAAACTTTAAAAGGAGTAGAGTCACTTTTTTTTATTTCATAAAATTCATTTAAAATGTTCCCCTTAAAAATCTTAAATTTTATATTTTTTGATTTAAGTTTTTTAGATATAAATTCATCAAAACTTAGATATTGAGGTTCATATGTTTTATTCCAATAAATCGAAAAATTACTTCTTTTCAGTAATTCTTCGAAAAAAATTTTGAAAGAGTCAACTTTTATTATTTCGAGCTGAATATTATATTTGTCTAACTTTTTTTTAAATTCCTCCAAAGATCTGCTCACCCACCATTTTTGAGCTATTTGTTCTTCAAACATTGTTTTTTTATATAGATAAAAAGCAACTACTTGATCGTGATTTTTGGTTGCTTCTGCTAATGCAAAATTTTTTGTGACTCTAAAGTCGTCTTTTAACCAAAATAGTCCAATTTTTTTACTCATATTTGATTATTAACAAAAAAATTTAATCATTACGATATGCTTTAATTGCTGGTGGCCTTGGTAAGAATCGCACTTACGACACATACCTTTTCAGGGTACTGCTCTACTACTGAGCTACAAGGCCTAAAATCTAAAAGTAATTCTACCT
>MDTB01033801.1_pt1 | contig 13090 bp, 10 predicted proteins | sample 811161 | NCBI WGS metagenome assembly MDTB01 (sample SAMN05326650, study PRJNA326480) | marine metagenome | isolation source: seawater | place: Mediterranean Sea | collected 2009 | reverse complement strand
GAAAAAAAGTAAAAAATTAGAACCGAAAAAGCGTCATCAATTAATTGAAAATTTTCGTAACCAATATGAAGTTGTTTTAAAAGTTTCGTTAAAGCGAAAATATTTGCTAGTTCTTAGCTTTATCTTCTTATTTTTTGGGACCTTACTTTTTGCTAAAAACTTTATGGATTTTGTCTTATTTCCTGAATCAAGTGCGGTCAATTTTTATATTCGAACAGAAGCTCCAGCAGGAACGCCATTAAATGAAACATCGACTTTAATGTTACCGATTGAAAAAGAATTAATGAAACTTCCAAGTTCTGAGCTACTTGCTTATACAAGTCGCATTGGACTAACTGGTGACTCCTACTTTTTAACAGAGCAAGAGAACCTTGGGTTAATTAATGTTGACTTGGTACCATTTACAGGCCGAAAACGTTCAGCTCGGGAAATTATGTTGGATATTAAAGCAAAAACAGAAAACACCCCTGGATTTACAAAGATAACGTATCAAGTTGAAGCTGGCGGCCCACCGGTTGGTAAAGCCATTAATATTCGTATTGTATCTGATGATAACGCGTACCGAACGAACGTTGCAGATAAAGTTTTTGATTACACCAAATCTATTGAAGGCGTTGTTTCAGTTGAAAGAAATGATATAAAACAAAAATCTCAGATTCAATTAAAATTTGATTATACTGCTATATCGCGACTGGGGTTGGATATAATTGCCATCCAACAAACAATTCGAACAGCATTTTCCGGTTTTATTGCATCGACCATGCGCCTTGGTAATGAGGATGTTAATTTTAATATTGAACTTTCAGATTTTGACAAGTCAGATATCAAAACACTCGAAAATTTACTTATACCCAATAATTTTGGACGCTTAATTCGATTAAGTGATATTGCTAATATTAAACGAACCGACGGCAGTCCATTTTTTACCCACTATAATGGAAAACGATCCATTATTATTACCGGTGATATTGATAAAAATATTGTAACTAGCACTAAAGTGACTGCTATGGTTAAAGACGCTTTTGATCCCAAAGATTACCCCGGAATTGAATTTAGTTTTGGTGGAGAGTCGGAAGAAACAAATAAGTCCGTTCAAGACTTACTTCGTTCATTTTTATTGGCAATCATTGGTATATTCTTTTTATTAATTCTTTTATTTAATTCTTTAGCACAACCATTCTTAGTTTTGTTTACCATTCCATTTGGTTTAATTGGTGTAATTATTGCATTTGCTCTTCATGGCCAAGATTTAGGATTTATATCAATGGTAGGAACCGTTGGACTAACTGGGGTTGTGGTTAATGATTCTTTGGTATTGGTGAATCACTTAAACAATCAATTGTTGGCGCGTAAAGAGGATGAAAGTGTTATTGATGTCATTGTTAAAGGTTCAGGCGATCGTTTTCGACCAATTTTAATCACATCATGTACCACAGTTGCTGGACTTTTACCGCTTGCTTATGGTTTGGGAGGATCCGATCCCTTTATTGCGCCAATGGCACTTGCTATTGGGTATGGCTTATTATTTTCTACTCCGCTCACCTTATTTTTATTACCCGCATTTTATATGATTTTAATTGATCTAAAACACTTTTTTTTGAAGTTAAAAAACATCTCCGTTTTTAAACGGAAATTGAAAAAAGCTTAGAACGTTTTCATGCTTATTTTTCATCATACCTACCAAACACCAATGGAAAACTTGGCGATTGATGAGTTTTTATTAAAAGAAGTTGATCAAGGGAAATACCCATCTGGTATTTGTCGATTATGGGAAGCCTCTGATTATTTTGTTGTCTTAGGATTATCTAAAACAATCCAAAATGATGTATTTTATAATCGCTGTAAAAAGGATACTATTCCTGTACTAAAACGCTGTAGTGGCGGGGGAACCGTTCTCCAGGGACCAGGGTGTTTTAATTATAGCTATATTTTACCTAAATCATTCAATGCTGAATTGGATCAACTTTCGTCGACAACCACATTTATTTTAAGTCTTGTTCAGAGAAACCTTAAGCAGCTTAATATAACAGCTGAACAAAAAGGAATCTCTGACCTTGTCATAAATAACATTAAATTTTCAGGAAATGCTCAGCGCCGACTAAAGAAAAGTATTTTATTTCATGGCACCCTACTTTATAACTTTGATTTGGATAAAATAAGTCTGTATTTAAAAAATCCACCGGTCCAACCGGAGTACCGAAAGTTACGATCCCATAAAAAATTCATAAGAAATATTCCAACCACGCAACATGATCTAATCAATGCATTTACTCATCATCAATTTGAAAAATTAACCGCTGATACCATTGATATTCCAATCGAAGTTTTAAATAAATATATCCATCTTTAATATTTGTTAATATGGAACTATAAATTTATTACATTATCATTCTGATCAAATAATCCCCCCCCTTTCATGATAATTTAATTCCGTACTATCACCACCTAATTTAGCAACGTTTTATTCAACCATTCTTCGTGTTGATTAGGGTTATTATTTACATCTATTCATAACCTTGACTATAATAAGTGTGCGAAAAAAAAATTATTCATAACATTCATGAACTTTGAGTGATTTATTGAAATTTAATGTTGTTTGATACATTCAGCATTAATTGAACATTCACTGTTGCGCCAATCATTCGTTTATGGCGACGTAAGTTATAATCAAATCGATTTAATGCTGTTTGAGATCTTAATTGATTTTTTTCTTTATCGTGTGTAAATTTAAGTTCAACATTTTGAGTTACACCATAAATATTTAATTTACCTTTGGCGATTAGTCCTCCTGGTACTGCATTAAACGAATCACTGTAAAAGTAAATGTAAGGATACGTTGAACGATCAAAAAATTTTTTACTTTTTAAATATGCGTTTCGAACCTTGTTATTTGTTTCGATACTATCAATTAATATTTTCCCTTGGGCTTTTATGAACTGATTATTTTTTACTAAAATAATGCCATCAAAGGCATTGAATTGACCATAAACTGTTGTTTTTCCAATATGCGTCACCGAAAAGGTTATCTTAGCGGTTTCAGGATGAAGACGAATGTTACTGGCATCAATACAAATTGTTAGAAAAAAGCCAATTAACATGAGTTTTTCTATATAACTTTTTCTTAAAATTGTAAAATAGTACATATGAAACAATTTTATCATGTTTTAAACCACTTGCTTTTTTTATTTGTGGTTGTGTTGGTCAATCAACCAATACTAGCAAGCCCTTATTATACGTATTGCAACACTTTTGTAATTGCATGTCCTCAACAATTACCAAGTGGACTGATTCAAACCAATATTGGTCATCGATTTTATGGGCCAATTTCTGAGGGAGTGGGATCATTATATGGGATGGATTCAGGTGCCAATGTAATTTTATATACATCATATACATTAACTCACAATGACAAATTGCATGTGCAGCGATTGCGTGAAAATAAAGAATTGCAACTTGGCTATCAACGATCTCAGCAATTGCAAAATCTGCCATTATTTCTATTGGTACAAGTGAATGCTGTGTGGTTTCAAGATAACAACGACAGTGTATTTAATGGCACGTCCATTGTTGGTGCCACCTATGATTTTAAAGTAGCACAACTTCATACAAATTTTGGTTTTGATCACTATAATCAATCCAATGGTTATGGAGTCGCGTTTGTTTATGAGCTGAGTGAGGAATGGGATGCTGTTATGGAAGGATTTCAAACCAATAGTAATAATGATCCGTCACTTTCTATTGGTGCAATTTACCATACATTTGGACATCGATTTAAGTTGGGTATTCATAATTCAACTGCAATGAGCTTTCAGACGTTGATATTAGGAACAGCACGTAAAGATTGGGTATTTGGCTTTCAGATTCACCGTTTATTGGAGATTGATGAATGATAAAGAAAATACTTATAGTCGTAGTCGGCTTATGTTTAATTTCATGCACTCAGAAACAAGTTACCGAAAGCGCAAGTACAATTGATGAAACAGGTTTTACAACCAGTGTGCTAGTAAGCGATAAATTAAGTTTACGTTGGCAAGTCAAAGATAATACAACACTAGAAGCGGCTCTTATTGGGGACCCTCAAGGAAAAGGTTGGATCGCGATTGGTTTTGGGAAAAGTATTATGTCAGGAGCAAAAATTATTGTTGCTCAAAATGGTTCGGATGGAACCTCTGTTTTAGATGCTACCGGCTATAATTATGGGTTAACTAATAATGCATTAACCGTTATAAGCTCTAAAAATGTTACACTTTCGGGAACTGCTATTACGGCATCTTTCAATGTTACATTAAATGATGTAAATATCACCCTAAATGAATCAACACCTGTGATTTGGGCTTACCGTACCGTTGAACAAAGCACTAAGGATAACCTTGGTAATATTGGCAAACACAGTTCACGTGGTAGCTCTACAATCACCTTTAAATGATTTCTGGAAATTGATTACTTACTAGATGTGAATCGCGCGGTTTCCAGTGGCACCCAATGCCGCTTCTTTAATCGCTTCTGTAAATGTTGGATGAGGATGCACTAACATCCCAATATCTTCTGCAGATGCTCGGTATTCCATCGCAACGACCGCCTCAGCAATCATATCAGCTGCTCTTGGTCCAATCATATGAATGCCAATGATTTCATCTGTTGAATGGTCAGATAAAACTTTTATAAACCCATCGCTTTCTTCAGAGGCTCTCGCTCGACCACTTGCTTTAAATGGAAACTTACCTGATTTAAATTGAACTCCGGCTGACTTTAACTCCTCTTCTGTTTTTCCAACAGATGCTACTTCTGGCCATGTATAAACGACGCCTGGTATTGTGTTGTAATTTAAATGCGCATGATGCCCAGCAATTTTTTCAACACAAACAGCACCCTCTTCTGATGCTTTATGGGCAAGCATTGCACCTTTGACTACATCACCAATGGCATAAATACCAGATACGTTTGTTTCAAAATTCTCATTAATTTCAATGCGACCGCGATCATCCAATTGAAGCCCAATATTTTCAGCACCTAAATTGTCTGTATTTGGTCTACGACCAATGGATACCAAGGTATAATCGGCTGTTAAATCAACGGTTTTACCTTTTTTGTCTTCTGCAGTTACGTGAACTTTATTTTTCTTAACCTCTGCTTTCGTAACCTTTGTATTAAAATGAAAATCCATATTTAATGATTTAAATGAACGTTGTAATGCTTTTCCTAAATCTTTATCCATGGTGGGTATGAGCCGATCAAAATACTCTATGACCGTTACTTTCGTACCTAGACGTGCGTAAACAGATCCCAACTCGACACCAATTACACCACCACCGATGACAATCATTTCTTTGGGGATTTCAGGCAAAGAAATGGCTTCATTTGATCCGATGATTCGCTTCCCATCCATTGGGGCACATGGTAATTCAGTAACCTCAGAACCCGTTGCAATAATCCACTTTTTAGCTGAAACCGTCTTCTTGTCTTTGCCATTCAATACATCTAGCTCTTGCGATGTTTTAAATGTTGCTTGTCCATATTCGACTGTTATTTTGTTCTTGTTCATTAAATACTCTATGCCTTGCGTCGTATTTGAAACGACATCATTTTTTCGCTTTTGCATTTGCTTCCAATCAATGGATACTTTGCCTGTTTTAATGCCGTGAACTTCAAACTTATGAATGGCTTGATGATAATGCTCCGATGAATCTAGTAAGGCTTTGGATGGAATGCACCCCCAATTCAAACATGTTCCGCCCAACGTTTTTTGTTTTTCTATGATTACCACATTGAGTCCCAATTGAGCTGCTCTAATCGCTGCAACATAACCACCGGGTCCAGCACCAATGACACCAATATCAAATTGTTGATCCGCCATATTTATCTCCTTATAAACCAATTAATAAGCGTGAAGGATCTTCAAGCCGCTCTTTAATTGCGACTAAAAACCTTACTGCGTCAGAACCATCAATAATACGATGATCGTATGACACTGCTAAATACATCATTGGTCGAATTTTAATTTCGTCACCGACAACCATCGGACGTTTCACTATGTTATGCATTCCAAGAATAGCACTTTGAGGGAAGTTCACGATTGGTGTTGATAACATGGAACCAAACGTTCCACCATTTGTAATAGTGAATGTTCCGCCGGCCATATCATCCAATGAAATCTGGCCATCTCGTGCTTTTTTAGCATAGCTAATAATACTTTCCTCGATTTGACGAAATGACATTTGATCAGCAGATCGAACGACTGGTACAACCAACCCCTTTGGAGATGCAACCGCAATCCCGATGTCACAATAATCATGATAAACAATGTGATCACCATCTACGGAAGCGTTCATGATTGGAAATTGTTGCAAAGCTTCACAGCTGGCTTTCGTAAAAAATGACATAAAGCCAAGATTTACATTGTACTTTTCTTTAAATGATTCTTTGTATTTTTTACGAATTTCCATCACTTCAGTTAAATCAACTTCATTAAATGTTGTTAATAGAGCCTGAGTGTGCTGGGCATTTACCAATCGACTTGCAACGGTTCTACGTAAGCGAGACATCTTCTCATGGCGCTCACCTCGTTCTGAAACTACTGGCGCAGGTGGTTTGACTGATTCTACAATCGCTGGTTTAACTTCTGGCGTTGACGGAATGGTCGCTTTTGCTGACTCTGCATCAGCTTTTGTGATTCGACCATCCTTACCTGTTCCAACCACATCTGCTGGATTAATTCCGGCTGCCTTCAATGTATTTTCAGCTGCCGGTGACGGATGTCCTTTTGCATAATGATCCGGTTTAGCTGGCTCAGGATTTGGAGCAGCTTCAATTACAGGGGTTTCTTTCACTGGCTCAGCTGAAACCGCTTCTGGCTTTGACCCACCGCCATTATCGGATGGTGTGATAAATCCAATGATTTCGCCAACCTGAACCGTTTCGCCTTCATCTTTAACAATTGTTAATTCGCCGCTGGTTTCAGCATTTAATTCCATGGATGCTTTATCTGTCTCTAATTCGAGCAAGACATCATCCATTTCAACATAATCACCAGACTCTTTTGACCAACTCGCAATGTCAGCTTCAGTTACTGACTCACCAGCTGCAGGAACAATAATATCAACCTTCATAATTTCACCTATCCTTATTTTATTTTAGAAAGTGCTTGTTTCACAAGGCCTGCCTGTTGTTTAGCATGTACTTTTGAACTACCTACTGCTGGTGATGCACTCTCTTTTCGTCCAACATAGGTCCAATTAATTTCAGGGATGTGGCGTAGAATATGCGACCACGGCCCCATATTTTCAGGCTCTTCTTGAACCCAGAACCATTCCGCATTTGCATATTTCTTTCGTAAACTTTCTATTTGCTTTTTCGGTAAAGGATACAGCTGTTCAAAACGAACAAGCGCGACGTTTTTCAGTTTATTTGTTTCAATTTCTTGCAATAAATCGTAATACACCTTACCAGTGCAGCAAAGTACGCGTTTTGCTGTTTTCGATCCTTCATCAATTATTTCCTGAAACTTCCCAGATTCAAGTTCTGCAACTTTTGAAATTACTTTGGGATGACGAAGTAAACTTTTTGGAGACATAATAACCAATGGTATCCGGAATTCATTTTTTAATTGACGCCTTAGACAATGAAATAAATTTGCAGGTGACGTTATGTTTGCAACATACATGTTATTTTCAGCACATAATTGTAAATAGCGTTCGAATCTTGCCGATGAATGTTCCGGCCCTTGGCCTTCATAACCATGTGGTAAAAATAGCGTTAAACCACTCATGCGCTGCCATTTTTTTTCTGATGAAGATAAGAATTGGTCAATGATAATTTGTGCTCCGTTTGAAAAATCGCCAAATTGAGCTTCCCAAATCGTCAAGTCTAAGGGAGATGCAAGTGAATACCCATATTCAAATCCCATAACACAGTATTCAGATAAGTGAGAATTAAGAACCTCTAATTTTTTTGTTTTCGATAATTCATTAAGCGGTGTATACGATTGTTCATCTTGCTCATCTTTAATCACTGAATGGCGATGAGAAAATGTACCACGTTGACAATCTTGACCCGTTAATCGAACATTATGACCTTCCACAATTAATGACCCAAATGCCAATTGTTCGGCTAAGCCCCAATCAACCAACTGATCATCACTAAACATTTTATGTCGTGCATTTAATAATTTTTCTGACTTTTTAAAGATGTTAAATTTATCCGGGTACGTTGATAATTGTTTAGCAACCTTATTTAAATCTTTTGACTTGCAAGACGTATTCACAGACGATTCAAAGTCTTTGTTTGTAGCCGTTCTGAACCCCGACCACTTACGCTTGAACATATCAAGTTCAACGGTTGGCTTCTTTTCACGTGTTGCATCCAACTTTTTTTGCAGTGATTGCTTAAACTCCACAACCATTTGTTTGGACTCTTCAGTCGATATGACCCCTTTTTCAACTAATTGATCGCGAAAAATTTTAAATACATCATCATGCTTTGAAATGGTTTTATATAACATTGGCTGGGTAAATCGCGGTTCGTCCCCTTCATTATGACCGTAGCGACGGTATCCTAAAATATCAACAAAGACATCAATTCCAAATTTTTGACGAATTTCGACTGCCATTTCAACCGCATGAACAACTGCAATCGGATTATCTGCATTAACGTGAAAAACGGGAGATTCAGTTACTTTTGCTAAATCAGTGCAATAAATGCTTGAACGGCATTCTTTATAATTTGCCGTAAATCCAATTTGATTATTTAGTACAATATGAATTGCACCACCTACTTTGTATCCTTCCAGTTGTGACATATTGGATAGCTCATAGTTAACGCCTTGACCTGAAAATGCAGCATCTCCATGAATCATGATGGGTAATATTTTAGATGCATCATCATGATGCATGTGTTTAGCTTTTGAATAACAAATACCTTGGACAACTGGGTTTACAGCCTCAAGGTGTGATGGATTGGGAACTAAACTTAAATGAACGTCATGGCCGTTTTTGGTTTTAATATCGGATGAACGCCCCAAGTGGTATTTTACATCCCCACTCCAATCGTCATTAAATGTGGCTTCTTCAAATTCTGAAAAAACATTTTCATACGTTTTTTGAAACACATTTACTAAAACGTTAAGTCGCCCTCGATGAGCCATGCCTAAAACACATTCTTTAACACCGAGCTCTGCTCCGAATTGGATTGCTGAATCGAGCGATGGAATTAACGCTTCAATGCCTTCCAAAGAAAACCGTTTTTTCCCAACAAACTTTGTTTGCAAAAAGTTTTCAAAATTAACTGCTTTATTGATAAGATCGAGAATTTGCAACTGCTTGTCTTTGTTATAATCGGGTCGATTTGCAATTGGTTCCATTTTCTCTAGAATCCATTCTCGTAACTTTTCATTTTGACAATACATAAACTCAACACCAATGGATGAGCAATATGTTTCTTTTAAGCGATTTAATATATCTTTTAATGTGGCGTTGGGTAGCCCAATCTCTTTTCCTGCTTCAAATGTTGTGCTTAGATCAGATTCACTTAAGTTAAAATAAGAAAGTGATAGATCTGCTTTATGTTTACGACGAACTCTCACTGGATTGGTTTCTGAAATTAAATGACCTCTGGTTCGATACGCATTAATCAATTTCGAAACTGCAATCTCTTTGGTTGAGAATGTTTCAGAAGATGCCATCGACGATTGCTGATTTGAATTTGATTCAAATGGGTTTAGTTTGTTTACACTTTCATAAAATTCAATCCCCTCAAAAAATGTTTGCCATTTATGATCAACACTTTCAGGGTTTGATTTGTATTTTTCAAATAATTCTTCGATGTATGCAGGGTTAGCATTACTTATGTATGAGTATTTATCCATGTTTTTATTTTATGTAAAACTTTATAAATTGAGAAGGTTTTTCCAGGTTTTTTATTTATTTGTTATTAGCGGCGTACTTTTATCTTACATTTATAATGTTATTTAACCTCACTGACTTATTCAATATGAGCTCAAAAATTGTTAAATTTAAAATATATGTTTAAATTTTATTAAAATTGGGTAAACAACTCTAATATAAAAGAGTGAAAATTTATTATTTTTAATTTTTTTTTATTAATAATTCTTTTTTACTTGGTCAGTTTGACCACTGAGAAAGCAAAAAACGCTTTTTCAAAAATAACGTAGCACGTGCAACGGCTGCAGAAAGGGGAAAATTTCCGATAAATTTTATCACACAAAAAAAGGAGAAGGTTAAAATGAAAAAAAGTATATTATCGTTTTTATTTATATTAATTTTTACAACGGTTGCAAGTGCGGCTCCTCGACTAGGACTAATTGGTGAACAAGAAAACGGCCTAGGTATTCTGGTCACGGATGATGCATACACTGCAATTGTTACATTTGGTCAGCGAACGGATGATTCAGCAACGACTGGCACAGATAAAAGTGCGTCATTAATTAACGTTGGTGTAAATTATAAATTACCACTGACTTCAGATATTAAGTTAACGGCGGGTGTTTCATATACATTATATTCAGGAAATATTATTTCAGCAGGTAATGTTGGAAGTTTGGAGCATGATGGATCAAATAAAATTTCTGTCAATGCGGGTTTTGAACATGTATTAGCACCGAATATTATCTTAACAACACAAGCATCTGCTTACACAATGAGTAATATCAAAGTGAAAACGCCTGCTACAACAATTAAAAAGTCATCTATTTTTACTGATGGACGTGTTGGTGTAGGTTATTTGTTTTAAACAGTAACAAACATTCGATTTGAAGGGCCGCGTAAGCGGCCTTTCTTTTTTATATTTTTGTTAAATTAAGAATTAAACTTAATTCAATCTGGCAAGAAACTATCTTTTCTTCAAATGTGATTTCAGAGTTTGGGAGATTATCCGCTTTAAGATTATCTGGAAGCGATATTTGACCATTTTAAATTAATAAAATCTAACAGATTTACGTCTTACAATTTAGCCATTTTATTAACTTATATTTAAAATTTAGATATGAAATGTTTAAAAAAAACAAGGTATGGGTATAAAGACTATTATTAAAGGAGGGGAAAAATGGAATTACAACCACTTATTTTCATGGTATTAACACTGATTGGCGCTGGACTTACTGTTATGGTAGCGTACGGAGCACTTATTCGAAAAAGGGACATTGTTCTCTCGGGTTTATTTTACTATAGTTTTTTGCCAATTATTGGCGAAACCATGGGCATGTTGACAACCAAACATTCATATCACTTGCTATTTATTGGGCTGTTTTTGGTTCAGCTGGTACTAACGACGTTAAAGGGGGTTCCTTTTGATCCTCATGATAAAACATTGAAAGAATATGCAAAACGTATCGGCGGGTCAATCCTTGTCATTAATATAATATCGGCTGTCTTTGTTTTTAGTATTGTACCGACACACTACCCAATCTACATTGGTATTTTTCACGTTATTATTTCATTATCGCTGGCTTATGGGATTGCACTTCGTTTGCAGGGAAAAATAAACTAAATTGCTATTTCGATTTTTAAACACTTTAAAAGGGTGCTCCAGCGCCCTTTTATTTTAAATAATTATGTTGAACTAGGTTCCTAAAATGTCTTTGTATTCACTGACCCGATCTATTATTTTAGTATCGGAAATTTAAATGTGCTTTTCGATAATATTTCATGTTTTTTTTGAATTAATTGTTCAAGCTTGTTGATATTATCTTGCTCTGTGACTGAGAGCGACATGTTATTTGCTATTGAACTTCTTTTAACCTGGTTTCGAAATAGATTAAAACAATTCTCAAATTGTTTTAAATGATCATAATTTCTAACGGCATGTTCTAAATATAATTGCTTTGTAACAAATGACATTGATGAAAATTCACTTAATCGTTGTTCTCTATCCATTGTCAGTAAATTATAGAGCTTATCTCTATTTTCTGGTGATATAAGTGGGTAACTTTCAATTTTAAGTTTTTCAAAAAAATAATCATGTTCTTCTAACTGATCAACAAATACAATATAAACTTTGCGCATCACTTTTATTGCCAGTTCCCCAAGCTGTGAAGGCTTAAGAAAACGTTGAAACTCTTCTTGATAGAATTGATTACTTAAAAATAAAATAAGCTCTCTTTTCTGTTTCGCATTTGCAATTCCATTTAAAATAAAATCAATTTTTTTTGAATTTGTCTTAATTAAAATTTTAAACGCATCTTTTATTGCGATGGCTCTTAATAGTTGATCTTGTTGGCTATCTTCAAATTGATTTAAAAAATTGGATAAAAATAAATCTGAGCTTGATTTATCGCTAAAAAACCGATGTTTTATTTTGAATAAATCATTGGTTGAAAGCTGCTCTGCAATGGCTTTAATAAAATTTATTTGACTATGTTTGTTTTCATCACATTCGTCACCTTTTTCGCCTGAATGGGATTCTAAATGCGATAAGAACTCCATTGCAATCGTTATTGATACACGAACTTTATTGCACATCAAAAGGTTCCAAATTAAAGGCGTTAACTGATGATTTTCACTCATTGACAATAACTTGTTAAAAACGATTCCTAGTTGGGATTCTTCTAATTCTATTTTCCAATGGGATAACTGTTCTATTTGCGTGATTGATACTGGCTCAACAAGATAATTTATTAAATGATTAAATACAATTGTAGAATTTTTAAAATGAATCCCAATCAATAATTCACACATGGATTTCTCCCGTTTATTTAGACCATTAAACACATTGTTTAATGGTGGTTCTGGGGCAATTTTAGCTAAGTTTTTATAAAAGGAATATATATTTTCAACCACAATGGAATGCGTTGGGTTTTTTATTAAATCATCGATGAGGTTTTGATGAACCGAAAAGCGATCAGCGGGTGATTGTGAAGCCAGATCAAAACATTGCTGTTTTATACATTTTCGAGAATGATGACGTGCCATGTATTGATTGTTCATGGTTTCTGATTCCAACTCACTTCCCAGAAATAAGGACTTATTTGGTGTTACTCCACCAAGCGCCTCAACTCTGTCTTTTTCATTGGGTAATTGCACAATCTTAAACACAATCATTTTTTATCATAAATTGAACTTGAATTCAATTCTATTGTATT
>MDTB01233774.1_pt1 | contig 13091 bp, 10 predicted proteins | sample 811161 | NCBI WGS metagenome assembly MDTB01 (sample SAMN05326650, study PRJNA326480) | marine metagenome | isolation source: seawater | place: Mediterranean Sea | collected 2009 | reverse complement strand
GTTGCAGCGCCACCCAGAAGCACCATGGCAATCAGTTCACCGGAGCGGGTCCAATCCATCATCTCCGGACTAATAAATCCAGTGAAATTACCCAGCAACCAGCCGGCGAGGCCGCAGACCATGCCTGAGATAACGTAGCACACCAGCCGATACTGGAAGGTTGCAAATCCAAGCGCCTGCATGCGTGCCTCGTTGATCTTGATACTTCTGATCACCTGGCCAAAGTCTGACTGAGTTAAGCGGTGCATGAAGCCCAAAACCGCAGCAAGACAGAAGAGCACCAGGAAATAGAGCTGTACGTTATCGTTCAGATCAACGCCAAATCCCATTTCGCTGCGCGAATAGATAACCAGGCCATCATCGCCGCCGTATTCTTCGATGCTGACAAAGATGAAATACATCATCTGCGCAAAGGCCAGCGTAATCATGATGAAGTAAGCCCCACGGGTGCGAAGGCACACGAGGCCCGTCAGTAGCGCGAAGATTCCGGATGCCCCCAAGGCCGCTGCCAACTGCAGCCATCCATTGTTCAGTTCATAGTAAGCAGGAATCCCGGCAGCATAAGCGCCTATCCCAAGAAAGACAGCGTGTCCCAAGCTGACCATTCCGCTGTAACCCAGAATCAGATTCAGGCTGCTCGCTGCGATCGCCAGAATCATCAGTCGGGTAACCACATCCAGCACAAAAGGCTCCCTGGCATAGACCACCCAGACCGGAAGCAGGAGCGCGCCCAGCAGTGCTACTCCGGCAAACCATCCTCCGGACCTCAGGGTCATGCGCCGCGTACCCCAAAAAGACCTTGCGGGCGAAAATACAAAATAACAGCCATTAAGATATAGATCAGCATCGCTGAAATGGCCGGCGCCGACGTTTCCGCAGCCTGATGGGACAAGACCAGACCCAACAGGTCGTCCAGAAATGCTCTTCCAAGCGTATCGATCAAGCCCACAAGCATTGCGCCAAAAAATGCACCCTGTACCGAGCCGATGCCGCCAATCACGATCACAACAAACGCGACGATCAAGATCTCATTCCCCATACCGATACTGGCTTCGGTAATCGGAGCGATCATCAATCCGGCAAGGCCCGCCATCGCAGCGCCAGCGGCGAACACCAGCGTAAACAACATCCGGATGTCGACACCAAGGGCCTCTACCATCCGCCGGTTGGATGCTCCGGCCCGAATCAGCATGCCGGTTCGGGTATGACTCACCACCAGGTAAAGTGCCAGAGCTACCAACAAGCCTACCGATATGATTAAAACCCGGTAGACCGGAAATTCAACACCGTAAAGAAGCTGAACCTGGCCATTGAGAACCTCAGGAAGCGCAAAGGTCATTCCTTCAGGACCCCAGATCATCTGCACGAGGGTATCAGCAATAAGTATCAGTCCGAAGGTCGCGAGAATCTGCTCCAGGTGGTCCGCCTGATATAACTGGCGCGCGACGCCTAATTCCACCACTACACCGATCGCAAATGTTATCGGTACCGACAGAAGAACCGCAATCAGAAACGAATCGAACCAGATCGCCAGCGTGGCACAGATAAACGCGCCCAGCATATAGAACGCACCATGGGCGAGGTTAATAAAATCCATGATGCCGAAAACCAGCGTCAGTCCGGCCGCCAACAAAAACAGCAGCACACCCAACTGCAGTCCATTGAGCATCTGGATCAGCATGAGCGCACCGTCCATGATCAGGCCACCTTCAAGGTGTCATGCGCCGGGAATAGCGGATAGTGCGACGCAGAGAATATCGCCATGCTCCCGATCTTGGGCCGGGAGCACGGTGGCTGGAGACTCAAAACACCAGACCGAAGATATTCTCTTTTTAGAGCCGGCAATCGGCTACGTAGGTATCCTGATGATTCTCAAGAACCGTGGAACGGATCTCGGTCGTCCAGTTGCCCTCACCATCTGCAACAACCTCAAGAAGATAGAAATTCTGGATTGGAAAATGGTTGTCGCCGTAGGAAAAAGATCCCCGCACTGAAGGAAACGCTGCCTTCTCCATGGCCGCCCGCATTCCGTCACGATCCTGCAAATTACCCCCGACCGCCTCAACAGCGCTGTTGATAAGGAAGATACTGTCATAGGACTGTGCCGCATAAAACGAGGGATAGCGTCCATATTTCTCCCGGAAACCAGACACGAATTGCTGGTTCTGGGGTGTCTTGAGTCCCGGGCCCCAAAATCCGGTAGTCAGCGAACCCAGCACTGCTTTCATATTCGCCTGCTGCAGTTTGGGCAACGAGATAGCGTCGACAGTGAAAACAGTATAAAGCGGCAACTTGTCTGCCAACCCGGCCTGCTCGTACTGCTTCATAAAAGCGCCTCCCGCCTTTCCAGGATAGAAGACGAAAATTGCGTCCGCACCGGACGCTTTGGCTTTGGCAAGTTCCGCCGAAAAGTCCAACTGCGCGTCCTTACCCCATTTGGTCAGGTCTTTGCCGACAATCTCACCCTTGAAAGTGCGCTCGACGCCTGCAACCATGTTTTTGCCGGCGGCATAGTTGGGCGCCATAACGTAAAGCTTGCCAATCCCTTGTTGACTCAGCACTGCGCCCATGGCCATCGGGGTCTGATCGTTCTGCCAGGAGGTGGAAAAGAAGTCGCGATGGCAGAGTTTCCCGGCAAGTTGTGACGGTCCGGCATTGGCACTGATCAGAAATTTTTCTGCGCTCAGGACCGACTTCTGGGAAGCCAACAACACATGGGACCATATGTATCCAGCCACAAAATCAACATCGTCCGACTTGACCAGTTTATCGGTTACCTGCTTGCCGGTTTCCGGCTTGAAGCCGTCATCGGCAAAGATTACTTCGATGTCGAGATCACCCATCTTGCCGTTGAGATCCTCGACCGCGAGATTCACGGCATCGCGCATGTCATTGCCAATCACTGCCGCACCCGTCGTCAATGTGGTCACAAAACCAATCTTGACGTTCTGCGCCAAGCTGGTGCCGGGCAAAGCGAAAGCCGCCCATACCAGTGCACAGCGAATAAAAGTCTTGGTCATTTCAGTTCCTCCTTATAAAACAGTCACCCCAGCATCATTTCCTTTCTGTATTATCGACAAAGAGCCAAACGATGGGCACAGGCGAGTTGAAATAGAATATTTTAAACAATAAATCTGCTCAGCCTACCATCTGCCCTTTTTTAATACTTCAAGGTCGAAAAATGGACTCTACACAAAAACTGGTTATCGGGGCCGGAATGGTCGGCAGCTGCTGTGCACTGTATCTGCAGCGTGCCGGACATAGTGTCACTTTGGTCGACCCACACCCACCGGGCAGCCAAACAAGTTACGGCAACGCCGCTGCCATCGCACCCTACGCCTGCATTCCCGTCAACCATCCCAAACTCCTGAAATCGTTGCCGACACTAATGTTCGGAGCGGAGCGGCCTCTATCGATTTCACCTGGATATGCCCTCACAAATCTGCCCTGGCTCTTCTCGTTTTTGCGTTATTGTCGCCGTGAACAAGTAGACCAGACCATCTCGGCACTGGGTGCGCTACTTCGGCATGTTGAAGATGCTTCCCTAACGCTTTTTGAGTCTGCAGGTGCGATGGACCTCATTCGGCGCAACGGTACACTTTATCTCTACTCCGACGCGCAAGCGCGCGCTGCCGCACAAGGCGATATCTCACGTCGGCGTGATCAGGGGATGTCTATTACTGAAGTCGGGGCGGGCGAGATTCAGGACTTGGAGCCAGCCCTTGCGCCGATCTTTACGGGTGGTGTGCTTTACAACGACGGATTTCAGCTGCGCGATCCTCAACAAGTCATCTCCCGGCTGGTGAAACGATTCGCCGAAGACGGGGGCGAAGTTATCCGAGACCGTGTCCAGAGTATTGAGCCTGTCGCTCTTGATCAGGTTCGTGCGCACCTGTCCGGAAACACGCGGGTATTCAAGGATGTCGTGATCGCGGCTGGCGCCTGGTCAACCCGGATCGGAGGATCGGTGATGGACCGTCTGCCCCTGGATACTGAACGTGGTTACCACGTGATGTTTCCCGATGACGCATCGATGATCTCGCGGCCTGTGGGTCTTGCTGATGCGGGATTTTATCTTTCGCCCGTCGGCGGCGGATTGCGGGCTGCGGGAACCGTTGAACTCGCAGGTCTGGATGCCAAGCCGAATCCGCGGCGGCTGGATTACATTGAGCGGACTGCCCGGCGCGCCCTACCGGCACTTCATCAACGGGGGGATACCTGGCTGGGCTTTCGTCCCACGCTGCCTGACAGTCTGCCCGTCATCGGTCGCTCGTCGAAACACCCGTCAGTGGTTTACGCATTTGGTCATCAGCACGTCGGGCTTACGCTTGGAGGAGTCACCGGAAGACTGGTGCAACAGATCATCGACTGGGAAGATCCGATCGTCGACCCGGCACCCTATCGCGCTCAACGGTTTCTTGGCTGATCAGGACTAGGCCAGCAGATCCACAACAGCTCGCAGATACATCTTCGTTGCCCGCACACACTGCTCGATCTCAACAAATTCATTGAGGGAATGCGCCTGGGCCAGGGCGCCTGGCCCGCAGACTACCGCCGGGGTCTTCAGGTTGGGCGCATCGGTAGCCCCGGGGAATGACCGGGCCGTTTCAGGCTGACCACTCAACTCTGTCGAAGCATTCAACAGCGACTGAACCACTGGCGCTTCCACGGACAAGTCATTTGCTGGAATGTCCCATGAGGGATCGCTTAACTCGTATCGGAATCCCGGATCTTGATTTTTTAGCGGTTCCAGACGCTGGGCGATGTCTTTACGTACATCTCCGGTCAAGTCGCTCGGAAGAATACGACGATCGATCTCGAGTTCGCAAAAATCAGGCACGGCGCTGGCAAGATCGCCTCCGCGAATTACCCCGGGACTGTAGGTGCCGTGCCCACAAAGGGGGTGAGGGTCCCGAGTTGCCAGTTCTTCGTTGTAGTCCGAAAGTGCATTCACTACCCGCGCCATCCGTTCGATTGCATTCTCCCCCTGCTCTGGGATACTGGAATGCACCGCTTTACCGAAAGTCCGGATAAAGAAACCGTACTGCCCCTTGTGAGCGGGGCACACCGCAAGGTCCGAAGGCTCTCCAATAATGCATTGATCGGCAAATGGACCGTTGCGCCCAATCTCGCGTGAGCCAATCATCTGCCATTCCTCATCGGCAACACCACAGAGAATCAATGACCCGGAAAGCGTCACCTCTGCATTCTGAAGCAACCGCGCCACTTCAAGGTAACACGCGAGTCCCGCTTTCATATCGCAGGAACCGCGTCCGTAAATGCGTCCGTCTTTTTCGTGAGGCACATAAGGCTCGTCATATCCTTCTGTCGGCACGGTATCCAGATGCCCACAGAGCATCAGTGATGGATGATCCTTTCTGCCTGCCCGCGTACCGAAGACGTTAGGACGACCAGGTGCCGCCTCGCGTGAGCCAACGGTCAGCCCCAACTGGCACATCTGCTCAAGATAGTATTCCCCGATCTCCTGCTCGCGATGGCCTGGCCGCGCTTCATCTGCCATCGGGTTTTCACTCGGGATGGCAATCATCTCCTTAAGCCAGCGCGTGATCGAGTCGGCCGACACCTGCGTCGACATGGCACGGTACAAATCAACTGTCTGCTGATTCATCAGGTGAAGGACCCCCGACTGAGCTGCGCTTGGATGTTGTGCATATTGAGCTGTCTTGAAGATGTTTTGACCGGCGGAACATATCACGAAATGGGTCCGCCAATGCTACACTCGCCGTCCCTTTCGACGTGCTCTGGAAATCCCTATGGCCTACCTGGCGGAATACGGCCTGTTCTTCGCAAAAGTGTTAACGCTCTTCCTGATGATTATGGGCGTGCTGGTTAGCCTCATCGGCATTGCTATGCGCAATCGCCACGCGCCCGCAGAACAGATTGAGGTCAGGCGCATTAATGATCGATATCGGGAAATGGCGGATGCGCTCGAGACGGCTACTCTGGCGCCCGCACTGGCCAAAAAACACCAGAAAATACAAAAGAAGGAGCGAAAAGCTGAAGCCAAGGCTCAAAAAAATGCTCCGGAGGATCCGAAAAAGCGAGTGTTTGTGCTGAACTTTCATGGTGATATCCGGGCGAGTGAAGTGTCTTTACTGCGAGAGGAAGTCACGGCAATTCTCGTGGGGGTCCGCGAAGGGGATGAAGTGGTCGTGTGTCTGGAAAGCGCAGGCGGCATGGTCCACGCCTATGGCCTTGCTGCCTCTCAAATCATGCGTCTTCGCGATGCCGGGGTTCACGTCACGGTATCGGTCGACAAAGTGGCCGCAAGTGGTGGCTACCTGATGGCCTGTGTTGCCAACCGAATACTGGCAGCCCCTTTTGCTGTCATCGGCTCTATCGGCGTTGTTGCGGAGATTCCCAACTTCAACCGGCTTCTGAAGAAACACGATATCGACTACGAGCAGATTTCGGCCGGCGAATACAAACGCACCATTAGCATGCTGGGAGAAACCACTGACCGGGCCCGCGCTAAAGTCAAAGAAGAAGTTGAACAGACGCATACGCTGTTCAAAGATTTCGTCAAGGAATGTCGTCCGGTAATCGATTTGGACACGGTAGCAACCGGTGAGCACTGGCTGGGCCGCCAGGCTCATCATCTTAATCTGGTGGATGACATCCGTACCAGTGATGATTACTTGATGAGCCTTCGAGAAACCGCCGACATCTTTGAGGTCGAATATACGGTAAAGAAAAAGGTGCTCGACCGACTCTCGGGACTGATCGGCCAGTTACGAAAAGGAACGCTGTTGTCTGATGAGACTCCCGTCTTTACCCGCCTCTCCTGATCCACCGGGTAACAGGGTAAGGCGAACGCCGGAAGCGCCACGATGATCTATCAGCTGGGCAACCAAATTCCACAAGTGGCTGAAGACGCCTATGTCGCCCCCAGTGCCGACGTGATCGGATCAGTTAGTCTCGGCTCGCAATCAAGTGTGTGGTTCGGGGCTGTTTTGCGTGGGGACAACGATCAGATCTCAGTGGGCGCGAGAAGTAACATCCAGGACAACACGGTGATCCATATAGACGCGGGCGTACCGGTGACTATTGGCGACGATGTCTCGGTCGGTCATAGCGTGGTAATCCACGGGTGTACGATCTGCGACAAAGTGTTAATCGGAAACGGAGCCGTCGTCCTCGATTTTGCGGAAATTGGCGAGAACAGCCTCGTTGGCGCCCATGCCTTGGTGACCGAACGCAAACACTTTCCTGCCCGGTCGCTGATTATCGGCGCTCCCGCAAAGGTGGTCCGGGAGCTCACTGATGAAGAGGTTGAGCAACTCAGCCGTAACGTTGAAAGCTACCTTAAAAAAGCTGAGCGCTACCGTACCGGTCTGTGTGCGCTAGGCTCGTAGAACGCGTCTACAAAGATCATTCGCATCCTGGGAGGCAGCATGAAGATTGGATTCATCGGCCTCGGCAATGTCGGGGGGAAACTCGCCGGTACACTGCTGAGGAACGGCTTTGACCTTACCGTTCGGGACCTAGATCCGGATCTTGAGCATGCTTTTTCAAATCAGGGTGCCCACGTTGGCGCAAGCCCTGCCGAGATCATGCGGGACGTTGACTTTCTGATTACCTGCCTGCCAAGTCCTGCTGCCAGTGCCGCCGTGATGGAAGGTGACGACGGCGCGCTGCAATCGATGGCGCCAGGGAAAATCTGGGCCGAAATGAGTACCACTGACGCGCTTGAGGTCTCCCGTCTTGGGCAAAAGGTCTCGGCCGCGGGTGGCGAACCGATCGATTGCCCAGTATCCGGTGGCTGTCATCGCGCCGCCTCGGGCAATATCTCCATTTTTGCCGGAACAGAACGGACCACATTCGAAAAAGTATTGCCGGTGCTGACCACGATGGGCCGTCGTGTCCTTCATACCGGCGCTCTTGGATCTGCCTCAACACTGAAAGTCATGACCAATTATCTTGCTTCCGTTAACTTGGCGTCACTCAGTGAAGCGCTAATGACCATGCATAGGGTTGGAATCGATCTCAACACCACTTTTGAAGCTATCCGGATCTCATCAGGTAACTCCTTTGTGCACGAAACCGAAAGCCAGGTCATTCTGAACGGAAGCCGGAACGTGAACTTCACAATGGATCTGGTGGTAAAGGACCTGTCACTCTTTCAGGCCATTGCTGATCGTGCAGACGTGCCGCTGGAGATTTCACCCCTCCTGCTTAAGATCTTTGAAGACGGCCAGCATCGATATGGCGGCCGCGAGTGGTCTACGAATATCGTTCGTCGACTGGAAGACGCCTGTGCCGATCAGTTGCTCGCGCCCGGTTTCCCTGCGGAACTCGTAGATGAGGAGTTGGAAGTCGTCGGCCAAGAAGTCGTCGCAAAACGCTCCTGACCCAGCACCTGCGCTGCTCGCTGTGACCATCAGAAGGTGGCAGACGTGGACATGCTGCACTGCAGCATGTCATACTATTTCACGCTATGTTGCATCTTGATTCCCCTGCCGAGGCCGCGCACTGGTGCTCTGCGCAGCGTGAGCGTGGAAGCAGCATCGGCTTCGTCCCTACCATGGGTGCACTACACAACGGACACCTGTCGCTCATTACCCGGGCGTGCGACGAGAATGCTGCGTGCTGCGCCAGCATCTTCATCAATCCGCTCCAGTTTGAGGACACCGAGGACTACAACGCTTACCCGAGGGACACCGAGTCTGATCTCGCTCTGCTCGAGGCTCATGGTTGCAACATGGTCTTTATGGGAAGCCTTGATCAGTTTTTTCCCGAGAGCTCTGATATCAACCAGATCAAGACACTCCCGGCCGGACCTTACGGGTCAGGCCTCGAAGAGCAGTTCAGGCCCGGACACCTCGACGGTGTGAGGACCATCGTGGAGCGACTGTTTCTCACCGTAGGCGCTTCCCGGGTCTATTTTGGAGAAAAAGATTTTCAACAGACACTGGTGGTCGCGGACCTTGCCCAGCAAATGGGTTATCCGGAAGTTGTGGTGTGCCCCACTGTTCGAGAAGATTCAGGCCTTGCGCTGTCATCGCGCAACGTCCGGCTGAGTGCTGATGAGAAAACCCGGGCGCAACAAATTTATCCCGCACTACTCGCAGCGCGCGATGCCTGGTCATCCGGAGAAAGAGACCCGGGTAGGCTCTCAGCCATCATGATTGAATGTCTGAACCATGATGGACTCGTTGTGGAATACGCCGAAGTCCGTGACCCGGGCCGCTGGATTGCCCAGCCTCAGACAACCCCTCTCGAACACGGTCAAGCGTTAATCGCCGTCCGTATCGGTTCAGTTCGCCTGATCGACAATCTGAGACTCGATCAGTAACGTCTCCGCTACCATGGCATCGAGGGAGAAAATTCTGGTAAGCGCTTAGTGTTCGCCGCCGGCCTTGAAATTGAACACCGCACCTTCCTTAATACCAGAGGGCCAGCGCGAGGTCAGCGTTTTCATTCGGGTATAAAAGCGAACGCCTTCAGGCCCGTGCATATAGTGATCACCAAAGAGTGAACGCTTCCAACCACCAAAACTGTGGAAGGCGAGCGGAACCGGAATTGGAACGTTGACCCCCACCATGCCGATTCGGGCGCGATGACCAAAATCACGCGCCGTATCGCCGTCACGAGTAAAGATTGCCGTCCCATTTCCATACTCGTGGTCATTAACAAGATTTAGGGCTTCTTCATAGTTATCCACACGGACCACTGACAGGACCGGTCCGAAAATCTCATCGCGATAGATATCCATCTTGGACGTCACGCGATCAAATACAGTTGCTCCAACAAAGCATCCCGCCTCGTAGCCCGAAATCGAAATATCGCGACCATCAACAACAAGATCCGCGCCCTCTTCAACACCACGGTCGATGTAACCTTTGATCCGATCCCGGGCATCCGGCGTGATCACAGGACCCATTTCAACGCCATCCTGATCATAGGCACCGACCTTCAGAGTTTCGATCCTCGGAACGAGTTGCTCCATCATGCGGTCAGCCGTGTCATCACCCACCGCCACCACCACCGAAATCGCCATGCAGCGTTCTCCCGCAGAGCCATACGCCGCCCCCATGATGGCATCGACCACCTGCCCCATATCTGCATCAGGCATAACGACCATATGATTCTTTGCGCCACAAAGCGCCTGAACCCGTTTGCCGTGCGCGCATCCCGTTCGGTAGATGTACTCGCCTACATTGGTCGATCCCACAAAACTGACCCCCTGGACGGTTGGATCCGTCAGCAGGGTATCAACGGCCTCTTTATCGCCATTGACCACGTTGAGAACACCATCCGGTAAACCCGCCTCCGTCATCAGCCGTGCCATATATGCGGCACATGAGGGATTGCGCTCAGAGGGTTTAAGAATAAAGGTATTGCCACACGCAATCGCGACGGGAAACATCCACATTGGCACCATAGCGGGGAAATTGAAAGGGGTAATTCCCGCAACGACTCCTAGCGGCTGCCGCATGCTCCACGAATCGACACCGCCGGCAACACCTTCGCTGAACTCGCCCTTCAGCAGTTGGGGAATACCGCAGGCGAACTCGACCACTTCCAGTCCCCGCGTGATCGACCCCTTGGCATCCTCAACCGTCTTACCGTGCTCAGAAGAAAGAAGCCGCGCCAGTTCGTCCATATTCTGGATCAGCAACTCGCGATAACGGTACAGCACCTGCACCCGCCGCGCCGGCGGCACCTCAGCCCAGCCCACCAGTGCCTCTGCCGCGTTGTCGATAGCCCGGCGAACCTCGTCGGCACTCGCCAACGCAACCGTTCTCGCCACGTCACCCGTAGCGGGATTGTAAACGTCGCCAAAACGACCACTGGAACCTGAAACGGTCTGGCCACCGATGTAATGGCCTACGACTTCCTTGACGGCTGTATCCATCTTCCTGACTCCTTTGCAATGTGGGTCCTGCTAAGTCAGCACCAACCCGATAACCATTTGAGCATCATGCGAAAATACTGCCCAGTTGGCCCTGCTCCGTACAGAGTCCTGACCCAAATATCGCGAACAACGATGCTGATTCTTGTACTGATGGTGCCGATTGTCGGCCTTTCTCAGGAACTTCACAAGGTCAGCAGCCTGACTTTTAAAATCTAATTTGACAGGTAATCCATCGAAAGTCTGTCAAGCATCTTACATTGCGATGCCCTCCCAGGGCTTCGCAACAGGAGATGGCAACTGACCCCAGCCAAGGTGTGGAACCGACGTCTGGGTGGCTTTCGTGCCTGGTCTATGCTGAGGGTCAGGAGGCCATATGGGCGCTGTTTTCGTTCGCGTAGCCCCGATAACGCGCGCTTGTTGATTGCAGACTTTAAAGGCAGAATGTTTCCCGGTTATGTAACAAACTCACCGCTAGCCAACATCACATCCTGATCGGCACCATCGAGGCCTCCATGAACAAACCTATTAGCGAAACTCAGAAAAAGGACATCGCTCACGCACTGCACCCCTATACCAACCTTGCAGCCCATGAAGAACAGGGGCCGCTGGTGATTTCCCGTGGAGAAGGTGTCTACGTCTGGGATGACCAGGACAATCGATATCTTGAGGGCCTGGGCGGTCTTTGGTGTGTTTCGTTGGGCTTTTCCGAGCCCCGGCTGGCTCAGGCAGCTGCTGATCAATTTGCAGCACTGCCCTACTCGCATACGTTCGCCCATCGCTCTACTGAACCGGTGATTGCCCTGTCGGAGAAATTGATGGAAGTCGCGCCTAAGCCCATGACCAAGGCCTTCTTCCTGAGTTCGGGGTCAGAAGCGATCGACGCAATGATCCGCTTTACCTGGTACTACAACAACGGTCGTGGTCTGCCGAAGAAAAAGAAAATCATCTCACGCAAGCGGGGCTATCACGGCGTGACTGTGGCCGGGGGCAGTCTCACTGCGATTCCCCTGATGCAGAATGATTTTGACCTTCCGCTGGACCGGATGATTCATACCGATACGGCGGGATATTACCGATACAGCGAGACCGGAGAAACCGAAGAAGCCTTCGCCACCCGTCTTGCGGACAACCTGGAGCAGTTGATTCTCAAGGAAGGTCCTGACACCGTCGCGGCATTCGTGGCAGAACCCGTCATGGGTGCTGGTGGCGTCATGACTCCCCCGGCCACCTACTTTGAAAAAATTCAGGCGGTGTTGCGCAAATACGATGTGCTGATGGTGGCCGACGAAGTCATCTGCGGCTTCGGACGAACGGGCAACATGTGGGGTTCTGAGACTTACGGTATCCAACCCGACATGGTGACCTGTGCAAAGCAACTTTCTTCAGGCTATCTGCCAATCTCGGCACTAATGATCTCTGACAAAATCTATGACGTTCTCAAGTCACAAAGTAAAAAGCACGGCGCCTTGGGGATGGGATACACCTACGGCGGTCATCCAGTTTCTTGTGCTGTGGCACTTGAAACGCTCAAGATCTATGAAGAGCGCAATATCCTTGGCCACGTAAGGAGTGTGGCGCCGCATTTCCAGGGGCGCCTTGCCGAATTCGGGGCGAGCCCAATCGTTGGTGAGGCCCGTGGCGTGGGACTCATCGGCGCACTGGAACTGGTCATGGACAAATCAACGCGCGATCAATATCCGCCCGAGGCGAAAGCCGGAGCACAGGTGGCTGCGGCAGCGCTGGCAAAGGGTCTGATTGTTCGGGCACTTCCCGGGGATGTCATCGGTATCTGCCCTCCGCTCATCATTACCAAAGCGCAAATTGACGAATTATTTGATTTGCTGACTCTCGCGGTGAGCGAGACCGAAAACCTGCTGATGAAAGCCGCCTAAATGCCGGCCGTCGCCATTAGAACTGGCCGGTCAGGACGCTACCGAACCATCGTACAGGCGGTTTGTGCCGTTCTTTTTATCGGGAGTGTTTCAAACAGCGAAGCCAATTCCAACCTCAGTGTGTGGCTAAGCTCGACCGTCCGAAACGGCACCCCCGTCGAAAAAGATACAAGTCGGTTCGGATGCAACGACAAGATTTATGCCGTTATCGATCTCCTTGAACTGGATAGCGGTGAACATCGTTTGCAGGCCGACTGGACTGATCCGAGCGGAAAAATCCGCGAGCATATCGACTATCCTTTCAATGGTGCAGGTGCTAC
>MDTB01162494.1_pt1 | contig 13091 bp, 15 predicted proteins | sample 811161 | NCBI WGS metagenome assembly MDTB01 (sample SAMN05326650, study PRJNA326480) | marine metagenome | isolation source: seawater | place: Mediterranean Sea | collected 2009 | reverse complement strand
TTGAAACATGTTTTTAAATGATATCCAAAATTTAATTAAAATATAAAAGTTAAAGATATATTTGGTATATTTACTAATTAACTCTATAAAATGGAAGAACCAAAGGTAGACAAATTTAGAGACCAGTTAAGAATAGGTGTTCTAGGAAATGTTGATAGTGGTAAAACTACACTTATTTCTGTCATTTCCCATAAAATTTTAGACAATGGTCGTGGCTTAGCGCGCAAAAAGGTTCTAAAACACAACCATGAACAGGAAACTGGTAGAACTTCTAGTATAACTCACACTTATTACAAAGCAGGGGACACTAAGATTATATCATTTATTGATTTAGCAGGACACGAAAAATATTATAAAACAACTGTTTTTGGGGCAAATTGTTGTTCATTAGATTATATAGTATTACTTGTTGGCGCTAATATGGGTGTTTCTCGAATGACACGAGAACATTTACTTTTAACATTTATATTAAAAATACCCTTCGTTATAGTTATTACTAAAACCGATATAGCTCCAAGTAATGTGTTAGAAAATACTATTTCTGATTTAAATAAATTAATTCAAAAATACAAACCGGAACATAAACTAACAATTTTAGAAGAGGAAACACAATTTAGTGATTTTAAACGTGCGCATTTAAATGTGAATAAAGAAATTCCAATTATAAAGTTGTCAAATACAACAGGAGAAAATATAGATTTATTTACTAAATATTTAAATTCAATTGAGATTTATCATGATTGGACTAATTTAAGAACACAAAATGAATTTCTTACAATAGAAGATATTTATCAAGTAAATGGGGTAGGAGTAGTTGTATCGGGAACATTAAATAGTGGGGTTATACATAAAGGAGACCGTTTAATGGTAGGACCTTTAGATGGATCATTTGTAGAGGTAACTATAAAATCAATCCACGATAATTATAAAAATATGGTTGATACATTAGAAGCCGGTTGTAGTGGTTGTATATGTATTAAATCAAATGAAAAAAAGATGGTTTTAAAGAAAGCAATTTTGCGTAGAGGCATGTATCTTATTTCTAAAACTCATGATAGTTTTACAAGTTATAAATTTGTAGCAAAAGTTAAAATATTACATCATCCTACAACAATAAAAAAAAATTATGAACCAATGATTCACTGTGGATCTATAAGACAAACTGCTAAAATTATTGAAATTGAGAAAGAACATCTTAGAACTGGTGACCAATCTTTAGTAACATTTCAGTTTAAATGTCGTCCTGAATTTATACAACTTGATAAACAAATAATGTTTAGAGAAGGAAAAACAAAGGGGATCGGAGTAGTAACTAAAGTTCTTTAAAATAAAAAACTAATCTATTTTTTTGGATTTTTGATTTTTCTTTTTTTTCTGGATTTTTTTGTTTTTTTTGTAGTTCTAACTATGTTCCGCTGGTATCGTTCATGATCTGCTGAAAAACGTCGCCATGGCATGGACAGACAAACCGTGAAAAGTTAATGTTACTAGAGTAAATATCATCCATCGGTCGCGCTTTATCGCAACACCAACTACTACAGACGGTGCACACCCTTGGCATGAGCACTGAGAAGTCCTTGTATCCATAATCGCTTTGCTCAAACATACAGTGGCAGAAACCGGTGTGTTTTAAGCGTTCGTAGTTAACTGGACGCTTGTGCCATAGTGCCTCGGCTTTCATCTTGATATCCCTTTTCCGTTCCTCGTGGTATTTCTCGCATTTTGGTTTGAAATGTCCTTCCTCACCACAGTGCCCGCATCTTCTCTTTGTGGTGAGCGATTTCAGCGTCTTGATGTGTTCCTTTGTGTTTTTGATTCCTACCCAGCACTTGCGTTCGTTGTTCCATCTGGCACCAAGTGTCTTGATGATCGCTTTGTGATCGTATGTCTTTCCACTGACTTCAACAGTTCCATCGCTCATGATGGAAATCTTCACCATTTTGATTAGCAATTAGCAATAGAGTTTCGTTGATTTGTTTGTGGTCAGTAGAAAATTATTCATTTTAAAAATTAAAACTATTAATTCAATTTTTCTCTATAGAATATATATATAACTACACTATGAAATCTCCTAAACAAAAAAGACAAAGTTTAAAAAAGAAAAAAGAATCTTCGTCTTCTAAAACCCCGTTACCAAAAAGGAAAGATGGCGCATTGTATTTCCCTGATTTCCCCTCATTTAGACCAAATTTAACACCCAAACAAATTATACAAATGGGTAGTTTTGGTGGCACATACTTTAGACCGATTCATTCATCTGTAACAGGAAAAGACTACAAAAATGTCTATAAAGAGTTTCCTTCTAACTGGTTTTCAGGTCTTGATATAGATAAAATGGTAACAAGTGAAAAATGTCACCCAGATGTTAACAAATATGGTGTTATCGCAGGTTCTTCCCTTCATGCTTGGGAAAGTAGTGGATGGATAAAGAAGCAAGACCCATATGGTTGGTTTCAATGGTATTGTCGATTTTATTTAGGAAGAAGAAGTGCCGATGATGCAAGACAAGTGGATAGATGGGATAAATATGCTGGAGAAAATAGTGGAAGATGGTTAAAAAACTTAGTTGGTAAAATACAAAAAGCAAAATCTAGTTTTGATGATGCAAAAATATCACCTGTAATTAGACAAGGGTTACAGCATTGGGGATACATTTTAACAGAACAAGAATATATAAAACATAAAAAATAAAAAAAAATATGTTGTAAATTATTAAGATTAGATGATTATAGTTATTAATAATAGTAACCGAAATCCATATATAAAAAAATTCGTTAAAAATTTTAGGGAAACAAAATACCCTCTAAAATTAACATGTAAAACCAAAAAAAATAATAATTACAATATAAAAATAAAATCAAAAAAATGTCCTAAAGATGTTATTGAACTTATTTTTACTTTTTTGAAAAATAAAGGTATAAAATATAAAGATGTTCAAACTACTAATGATATTATTAATGTAATAAAAAGTGGAGAAAAAGTTGATGGTGTTATTATATCGGGGAGTGATCTTAGATTTAGTTTCGATAAAGTTCCCTATAATCTGATTCTACCAAGTTTAATAGCAATTGAAAATTATAAAGAAAAAGTCCCTATATATGGTATTTGTTTTGGATTTCAACTTTTAAATAAATATTTTGGTGGAGAAATTAGTAGAACAAATAATTATAGGAAAAAAAGTTATGACGTCGAAATAGGTAAGAGCGGTCATTTTTTTAAACACCATCATAGTGGTAAATATTATTTTTATAATGGTGACAGTGTAACAAAAATAGGTGATGGGTTTATTCCAATGACAAATAAATTAGAAAAGGAAGGACTAGAACTAGTTGTAGAACATAAAAAATATAAAATTATTGGAACACAATTTCATCCAGAACTTTCTGGTGATGATGGTGTTAAAATCTTAAATTCTTTTTTGAAGTTATGTAAATTATGATTTAGCGTAGTTGTTAGCAATGAAGGTTTGATATCTAATTTCACGCTGTTTATTTTCTTTTGTTTGACAGAAGTTACAAATTAAATTATCTTCATCATTTTTTATCTGGTCACAACAAACAATACAATTTTTAAGATTTGAAACATGTATTTCTTCTTCTTGTTTAACATCTTCATTATTAGATGATAAATCATCATAACTAAAATTCTCTTCCTCATATAAACAACCACCAGGCCCCATATGACCCAGTTGATTTTCACCTCCTTGACCAATATCAAGAAGATAACAACCAAAGCATGTGTAATCTTCTCTTTTCAAATCTAAATGGGTAGCGTCCATCTTAAATTATTCTATATTTTTAATATAAAATATATTCAATTTTATATTAAATTAATCTAGTCAACATCTATTTCTAGAATAAAATCCATTTCATCATCTACCATTTCATTATCATCTACAGAAAATGCTTTCCCATTATCAACAATATATAGAATTATGTCATCGTATTTAATATTATCAAAATGTTTAAGAATATGATTCTTCAGTCGCTTTGACTGAACTTCTGGTTCATCTACTTCTACGCGCATTTCGCGTTCATTATTGTACATAAGTGTGAAAAAAGGCATGGTGCGCTATTAAGTAATTAATTTTACTGATAATTATTTAAATCAATTTTTAAAATTTATAAACGCTATAAACTAACCTTTTTTTTTAAAATTGAACACTTAAATTACTAAAAATTCATACACAATTCTCTTTTGTAAATGGAGTTACCAAAAGTTACATCTCATTCAATATCTCAAGTATATAATAGTATTGCTAAGGAGTTTAAAGACACAAGACACTACAACTGGCAATGGGTAACTGATTTTATTGAAGAATATGTTAACAAAGATGAATATTCTAAAAATGTATTAGATATAGGGTGTGGAAGTGGTAGAAATATTAAAGCGTATAATACAAAAAAAATAAAAGTAATTGGTTTAGATAATAGCAAAGAATTTATTAAAATATGTCAAAATGAAGATTTAGATGTAGTTTTATCAGATATGACAACACTTCCGTTTCCTGATAACTATTTTGATAACATTCTATCAATCGCTTCTTTTCATCATTTAGTAAATGATATTGATAGGTTTAATGCTTTAAAGGAAATCTCGCGCGTTTTAAAGTCTAAAGGAACTTTAATTTTATCAGTTTGGTCAAAAACACAACCTGCTAAGACAAAACGAAAATTTGATAATTGGGGAGATACTATGGTGCCATGGAAAAGTTTGTCAGGTGAAATATTTCAACGTTATTATTATATATTTGAAATATCCGAAATAAAAACTCTATTTTCAAAAACTAATTTAAGTATTATTTCCCATAAATGGGAATGTGGAAATGAGGTATTTATATTAGAAAATAATAAATAAAATATATTAAAATTATAAATGTATGTTCCAATTTTATTTTTAACAATAGTTTTGCTTGTTATTTTTTATGGATTTTTATATTTAACATATCTAAGAAATAATAAGTCATTAGAAAAAATTAATAATATTATTTAATTGTTTTTTGATATTTTGTATCGTAAATTGATTTATACGTAGTTTTCTATTTTCCGAAATATACTTTTCTAAAATTTTAAAAATAGTTTTCAAATTTGACACCTTTCTATTAAAATTAGTATCATTTTCTATATAATCTATTTTTACTCTTTTTAAAAGATGATATAAATTATTAAACGCTATTTCACATTCAAAATGTTCATTATTTTGCTCTTTACCAATTAAATCTATAAGAAACTCTATTTCATAAAACAAGATTTGGTTATCAAATACAAGTATGTATCCATTCTCTCCAAATTTGCGCAATTCATTAATATTATTAACACCAGATAAACTATCTATTTTATACCACTCTCCTTTTACCTTTTTATTAAACCAAACATGGTCTTTATTAAATTCAAAATAAGAGTTAATGCCACCATTTTCCCCTAAAAAATTTAAATATCTAGAATAATTCCAGAAATCTCTATTTTTTTTATGAACTCCTCGTAAATTAATTGGAACAAGTTGACAATATTTATTTGAAAATTTATCAACAATAAAACTAATTATACTTCTACATTCAGCAAAACCATCCATTTTTATACTTTCTAAACCAATTATTAGAGAATCATATTCTTCACAAAGTTTACTAAAATGACTATCACTTATTTTACTTTCACCAAAATATGCATTTAAACTATGTATACGACAATTATTTCCTCTTTGTCGTTCCCAATATATATTACTTTTATCAAGAGTAGTATTTGGCATAAATACTTAGTTATATTATATTTTTACTTTAAATATAAGATATATCCCCGACATTATTTTATTGGATTTGCTAAGTTATATTTAGAATTTAAATTAATCGCGATTTTATCGTTTCTATCAAAATCAGGTGGGAATTCTGTTCGTTTTTTTTCAAAATATGCTTGATAAAAATTACCTTGATCTCTCAAATTGTATGTAAAATAAAAGACTCTTCTAGATTTTGTTGACATATTCATTCCACTTCTATGAGGAACAAGAGAGTTAAATATTATTAAATCTTTAGAATTACCTAAAATTGGTTGCCAATTCATAGAATCTACTAAGTCTTTATCTATACATCCGAACTCATTTTTTAAAATACCATAGTTATGCTTTTCAGGAACCATTTCTAAGCAACCATTTTCATGCGTACATTCATCAACCAATATTGCACATGTAACATAAAATGTTGGTGGAAAGTCACTCCAAGCATCAAAATCTTGATGTGGTTTGAAGGCGCCTCCTCCAGATAATTTCCAATTTAATTTGTCTTTAAACATGTTAACTCTAGATTCTAAAACTTCTTCAACTATAGGGTTAACCTCGTTATTAATAATGTTGTTTAACTCAGTTAATTGTGAGTTGTTTATAAAATTTTCAATTCTGGCTAATACTTTTTTAGACTTACTTTGACTTGAATTTTCAAAATATTTCATATATCCATTTTTAATTTCAGGTAAATTATATAATTTATCTGCTTCAGAAACTATAATTTTAGATATGTTATTTGAAAATACATTTTTTAATACTAAATAACCATCCCGATTAAATTGTCTATTCAATAAATTAAATCTCATCATTTTTAATTATAGATAATTAATAAATTTAAGTAGATTTAATTAATAAATAAATTTGATTTAATTAATATTCAAAAGATAATTAATATATTATATATGATTTTGTTATCACTAGGAAAATTATATTCAATTGAAACTTTAGTAGACCTTGTAGAAACATATGTAAATAAAAACTATAGTTTACCTATTTCAAACAAATTTTTAACAAATATTTTTACACAAACTCTTGAAATTGATGACAAAATGTACCTAAGAATTAAAGACACATTAACGGAAGATTATTACAATTACGATAAATTATTTATAGAATTTTTTGGAATATCTATAAAAAAAATAGTTACCCGTTCATTTGAGTTTAAAGATGTTAATTACGATAAAAAACCTATTAATTTATTTCTAAATAAAGAAATTAAATTGTTAGAAGATAAAGTTCAGACATTAAACGAAATTATAGACGAACTTCGTGACTCTTATGTTAGAATAAAACGTGAAAATGAAAAGTTATTAACTAAAAGATAGTTTAGTCTATTTATAAAAAAATTGAGTTTATCTATTATTATTTATTAATTTAATACTTGTTTTAATGGCACAAAACTCGAAACCACACTCCCCACCTCTTTTTGACGCATCAGAATTTGATTCTTGGAAAAAATATTTAGATGAGGAAGGATATGTAGTTTTACATAATATTCTATCACCCGATGAATATACACACGCATTTAATTTATTTAAGAAAGATATAACTAAAGTATCACCAAAATTTAATTTCGATGATAGTTCAACTCAAGATATAAATACAGTTCCGGCAATATTTGGTAAAGGTATGGCTGTATTTAATGGATTTGGACAATCTGATGCGATGTGGAATATGAGAACTAATAAGAAAATTCAATCTATTTTTAGACGAATTTATGACACAGAAGAATTAGTTACAAGTTTAGATGGATTTTCAATATTTGTTTCTAAAGACCAGAAATCTAAATCATGGCTCCATATAGATCAAAATCCAAAAACAACTCTATACTCAATTCAATCGAGTTTTAATTTCTTACCTGTAAAAGATACTACAGATGCTGGATTTGTATTAGTTCCAAAGTCACATATTGATTTTAAACCTAAAGTTACACATTCCAAAGATTGGATAGTGTGCGACGACCAACCTGTAGATAAATCGGTAAAACTAATTATACCAAAAAATTGTCTAACATTATGGAATTCAAAGACTATACATGCGAATGAAGGAATGACAAGTAACGAGCGCAAACTAAATAGACTAACATGTTACATAACATATCAACCAAAAGATAAACGTTCTGAAAAAATAAAGTCTAAAAGAATAAACGCTTACTTTATAGGGGCGACTACATCACATTGGGCCCATAAATGTGAACTAAAGAGATATCCATTTGGATTTAAAAGTAGATATGAATCTAGAGGATTTGAAAAAATAGTGCCTAAATATGATGAAGAATTAACAGAAGAAGGAGCACTAAAAAGGACGATTCCTAAAAATAGATTAAATCTACTTTAACTTTATCATAAATGTTATCAAAGTTGTTATTATGTAGATGATTATTACAGTAATACTATAATAGTTTAACGCTTTTCCCATTATTTGCTCAGAATGTGTTTCACAGTTACATTTAGCATTTTCTAATTCTTTTGTATATTTAAAAATAAAATATAGATTAAAAAATCCAAACGCTATAAATATCGATAAAAGTAGTTGAGATGGGGTTGATTTTATAAAATTAGATAATGTGGAACCTACATTTTTTAGTTTTAATAATCTTAATCCTAATGGAAATACGTATATTAAAAATATAATAAAAATTGCTATAATAGAATAGATTTTTATAAAATCGCGTTTCCATCCCGATACTTTTGAGCATTCGCACTCACGTTTTTCACGCATTTTAACAAGTAAAATAACAGTTATATTAACTATAATTGTTAGCAAAATTAATAAACTTAATAAAATCATACTTAATAATTAAAAACATTATAATTCAATTAGAAAAACTAGTTTTTGTTTGAGAAAATATTAATTTATTTCTTATTAGGTTTAGGTAATTTCATACCTTTACAATTTGCCATTTTTTCTCTTAAATACGCTACTAAAGATAAACGCGTATAATCCTTTGAGATTGGTTTGATCTTAGTATTACAATGCCATTCATGAACATCCATCGCTAAGAAATCGCCATGTCTACAATCAACTCCTACCTTAAACTGTGGAAAACCTGTACATCCACCTTTATATTCTCCCTCTTCTAAAACAACTAAATTGCCAAAACCGTCTTTTAAATCTCCAGCATCTTTATGAAGAGCGGTTCTCCAGTTGTAATTTATAGTTACTGTGCTAAATGCTGTATCTGAAATTACAAAATCGGTTTCATGTGCTTGTTTATATTGAATTCTATGATTTTTTGGAATAAGTTTTTTAAACTGTTTATCGATTGATTCAATAAGAGGAATAACTGATTCCCATTTGTCAAATTGCTGTGCTGAAAAAGCAGTAAGTCTACAAGGTGGCGAATCTTTAAAATTGCGGTCTCTTTTATCAAAGTAACCAATAATATTACTTTGTGAGAGATTACCTAAACTATTATTAACAATTTTACCATCATTTGCTTCATATGCTCTTGCTCTAAATTTACCTCTACCTATTAATTGACTTCCTTTTGCATAACTTGGTAATTTATCTTCACTTAAAACACCAGCGGCAGCACCTCTATTATCGTGTGTTTTCTTTGCCGCTTCTTTAAGACATTCAATACCTAATTTACATAATCTATCTGGAATAACACCTTTTCTAAATTTTAAAAGAGTTTTCTTTTTACCATCTTCATAGTAATAAACATCGCAATTTCTTGAAACTATTGTATCATACGCGGTTTCTCCAAAATATTCCCCTTCTTTATTTTTCATATATTCATCGGTGAGTTGTCTTTCAACAATAATTGTTTTAATTTTTTTTGAGTGTTTTTTTACTCGTGGTTTTCTCTTTGCCGAAGTCTTACCTTTATGAACATATTTTCCTTTGTTTGCTTTCTGTGATTGTTTTGCCATTAATAATTTAATATAAAAAAAAATTATATAGATAAATTCTTTATTTTTAAATAAATCTATAAACTAATAAACTAATAAACTAAGTATTTGATAATTCGGCATTTAGCGCGCTACCATAAGGTGTTCTATCAAAAATAATATCATTCGGTTTAACTCTTGGATGTAATTCGAGTTCTAAAATAAATCGATTTGTTCCTTCATCCGCATTTTTAAATGTGTTATTGTCTGGAGATGCTGAATCGGCATGTAAATTGTTTTCATTTGTTAACTCAAATGTTAAGTTATATAATGTGCTTGGATTTATTGTAGCTACATAATAAGACTTAAGTGGATATGCATTAGATACGACATCTTTATTTGTATTAACATTTGTCAAGTTATTTGAATCATGCTCTCTTACCGATTTTATTGTATTAGTATTTCTAAAAAGAAGTCTATCTTTTGTAAATTTATTGTTAGAAGGTTTAATTACATTTAATTCTTCTATATTTAAAACAAAGAATTGACAATTGTCATTTGTTGTAGCGCCTACTATAGTAAAACTTTTTACATAAATATCAGTTAACTTTTCAACCTTAAATGTTTGCTGTAAATTAACTCTCATTTTGTGCCATCTATTTGTTCCTAAATTAGTTACTGCGGTAGGTGTTCCTTGAGAAGTAAGGTCTAATTTCCCATTTGTTGCACTTGAATAAGTAGCAATACCGCTTTCACCATAATCGCCTGTATCTATTAATATTTGCTTTACAGATATTCTTTCATCACCTTGTTTTGTATTTTGGTATAAAAGTGGTTGAATAGGTGCTTCTTCTCCTACTTCCCTAATAAGATTTGGTAAATAAAGTTCTCCTTCATATGTGTCTATTTCATTAGATGAGTGATCATTCTGATTTACTAAAACCTGAGAAAGTAGGTCGCGAACATTAAGTTGATCATAATTTTCATAAGTGCTTGAACCTCCAGGATTTGATTTTGGTATACCCTCATCGCCTAATCTTGAACTAGCAAATATATCATTAAATGCGGTTTGATCTAATTTTGAATTAACAATATCATCTTTAATAGCGCATCTATCTACAATAAAATCGCTATCTAATTCATTTTGTGAGCATGAATCATTTATACTATCATGACTATTAAATACAGATTGTTTCTCTGAATATGCTTTGAAAGAATCATTTATTTGTCTATTTGATTCTTTAACTAATGTATCAAAATCATCAGCATTATTAATAAATTCCTGATAACTACCAGATTTATGTTTGGAACCACGTTTTCCTTTTCCAGTTAGTTCACTACCATGTTTTAAATTTTTTTCTCCTATATTTAAGTCAAAATTTTTTATTCCTTGATTTTTCTTGACACTATATTTTTTAGGACGTTTTTTTTCTATTTTTGTTGTAGTATCTTGAACATTTGTTTTGTTTAGTAGAAAAGGAACACATTTTTTAGAAACCATATCGTTAAAATTATTTAATCCTATACTTTTTTTATTTCCATTCTGAGTAAAGTCATTATTTAATTTATCAAAAACAGTTTTTGTTAATTTTTTTACTATTTTTTTATTTTTAGAGTCAGTATCTAGATTGATACCGTGTTTATTTACCATTTCCGCATTTATATATTCATAAATATTATCAATATTTTGTGATGATAAAAATGAATTATCCATATAATATATAATTATAAAAATATCTTTAAAACAAAAAAATTAACGTGCCATTATTACTAATTCTAAAATAATTCTATTTGATTTATCATTTGAAGCAAATACTCTTGGTAATGGATTTCCTGTATATAATGCGGAACCTGCTGGTATATATCGTGTAATCGCTGATTCAAATGTAATACTTTCAACATGGTCTGCCTTCATTGCAGAAATTTTACCTAAAATAACTCCATTTCCTAAATATACTTTATCTCCAACATTAAAATCAGTATTTGGGTCTGAATCAACCGATATTGTTGTGTCTCCATTTGATGCCGCTACAGATACAAAATTACTTGTTCTACTACTTGGAAAGAAAAGAGTTTCGCCTGAAATAAGATGAACATTTGTAGATTTCATAAATTGAATATCACCATTAAGAGAGTTTGTTGCCTTTATATTTCCTACAAATTGATGAGACGAATTATACACTGCGTCGTATATTCTAAATGTATCTGCTGCTGTATTAGAAATATTAAAATCTCCAGTTGTTCCCGCATTATAATCTGCTTCTAATGTAACCGATGATGTTGTATAAGTAGTTTCAACAGAATCACCATCTTCATTAGTTATATTAAATGTAAGAGATGATAGACGGGTTGGGTTTACTGTGGCTACATAATTACTCTTAAGGTGGTATTTCATAATCTTAGAGGAACCAACTGATTCTGTATTTTCGTTTGGTAGCACAAATTTATCCATCATTCCACCATTATTTGATAGTGTTTTAATATTGAATTCCTCTATATCCATAATAATATATAAACTCGAGGAAGGTGTAGCTTGTGCTGGATTATTAATAATTATACTTTCAATAAACACATCACTAACTTTGTCTACAATTAAATCCTCTTGTAAATTTACTCGGAAACGCCCCCAATATGAATTTGAAATGTTATCTACAACTTTTTTGGTATTGGATCCGTCAACTGTTAAATTTGCTAAATTATCGCTTATATCCAAACAAACTATTTTACGTTTTCGTCTTTCAAATTGATAATTTGTTGGTAGAAAAGTGCTTTCCTGATATTCCTTTGAAAAATCCTTTTGAAGTTCAGCGTCTCTTTTTGAAACCATGTCTGATATTCCAGTATTTATATCTCCTGATAAAGTCTGTGTTTGGTCTCTTATATTATTCTCTAAATTGGAAACATTTTGCCTTGCCTGAGATGGATTTTGATTTCCTAATTGAATAGTATTATTTTCATATGCGCTATATGCCGAATCGTCTAAAGAATAATTTGATACATCAGTTTCCATATAGTTTTGATTTAAGTTATTTGAATTCATGCTCGATAAGTTATTATCAAGTTCTTGTGTATTAGATAAATCGGGTTCATTATTTTCAGCTAACTTTTGGAAAAACTGATTGTTTGAAACATTAACTCTCTCATCACGCTCTTCTAATTCATTCTCAACTTTCTTATCTGAACTAGAATTTATATAATCTCTTTCACGCTGCATTTCATCAAGTCTTTTAGCAAAATCAACTTTTTCATCAACATCTTTACTATTAATTCCAGCTAAATTATTCGCAAAGTTCTGAGAGACTGTATCATTTTGAGTATTTAAAGGAACATTATCAAATTCATTTCCATTAGGCATTGGTGGTGGAAGATTAGCTATATCCATTTGTATGTTCTGATTACCTAATGGTAAATTCTGATTACCTAATGGTGAGTTCTGATTACCTAATGGTGAGTTCTGATTACCTAATGGTGAGTTCTGAT
>MDTB01051033.1_pt1 | contig 13091 bp, 12 predicted proteins | sample 811161 | NCBI WGS metagenome assembly MDTB01 (sample SAMN05326650, study PRJNA326480) | marine metagenome | isolation source: seawater | place: Mediterranean Sea | collected 2009 | reverse complement strand
TTTGCAATTTGTGTCCATCCCTAAACACAAATTGCTTTCGACTCTTTTTGCGCTTTCCTGCGCTTCTTTTTCTATGAGTGCTCCTCAACAGGCACCCGATCTATCTATCTATCCTACCTGAGTCTTGTACCGAACTTTTTCGGTCTCTCTTCGCCGCGGCCTTGTGCCAATAAGTTAGCCAACTACTGCCGGAACCTGTAGGTGACTCATCTGCAAACGCTGCGACCGTTTTCTCAGGCTTTTATGCTGGCTAATCGCTTTTGCGCATACAGGTATATTAAATGATTTTCCGGTTTGCATTGTTTTGTTTAATCGGATCGCGATTGAGCGGTGCGTGAACCTCTGCGCCGACTCTACCGTGTGGTGATCTAATTTCACATTACAATGCGAACCCTTACCATTGCTGCTTCTACGCATACGTTTCAGCACGTAGATTCGCGTCGCCACTCTTGCCGAGCGTTTCTTGTCGTCCTCGCCAAATTACGCCATACGCGCTACGCAAGGCTTTTCGTTGGTTGGAGGGTTCGGTCTGCAGGATCGCTGGGCTATGTCGCTTAACAAATGCTTTTTTGATTAATAAAACGTGTTTGTTCAGCGCTACTTCGGCAGCCGCGAGCCCGCATTATAACAGTAGACTTTAGGAGAGCAATACGAACTTTCCAAGAAGCCAAGATTTTAATAGCTTGATTTGCCCGATTAAAAATCGCTTCGAAAAAAGTCTGCGTTTGAAGATGGACACCAGTAATGAACACCTGCAAAAAAGCTTTGAAGTCGCCTGGATGAAATGTGGCCGTAACATCGCCGGATTTTTAGAGATAACCCACTTTCGTCCGTCTATAACTTAACAGCGTTTGCCTGGGTTCCTTAACTCAATTTCCTATCTTCACTTGCTCGCGCCTGCCTTTTTGTTGGCTCCTTGTGCGCGACTAAGTCTTAGGCCAATTGCGCTAACGCTATTTGGGATCCATGATTTTCACCGGACTAACCGTCGTGGCATCGGCTTTGCTTTTCTCAAAGCGCGCTCTAGGCAAGCCCATTGTGGGATCAACCTGCTCCAAAGTCTCACTATAACCGCAAGCAACGCAGCGCCTTTCGACCTCTTCGACACCGTCTTCAATAGTGATTGTGCGCACCTGCATTCTGTCGACTTCCCGACATTGTGGACAAACGGCTCCGGCGATAAAGCGTGGTGTCGAACTCATAATGCTGGCCTTCTCGATCTGGGTAAATTTTTATTATGTCGCCACCAACTCCGCGCGAAGCTCTTGATAAGCTGGCTCCGTCAACGGCATCTTATTGCGCCAGATTTGAAAGCTCTCCGCCGCTTGTTCGACCAGCATACCCAACCCATCCTCGCTTTGCGAAGCGCCGGAACGTGCTGCCCAACGCGCAAAAGCGGCACCGCCTGCGTAGCTGAGGTCATAACAAAATGCTTGCTGAATCGCTCCAACCGGCCATTCCACCGTCGCACCAGCAAGTCCTATAGCGGTCGCGTTAATAACCAAATCAAAGGGTTGTTGCAGCGCGCCAGCCTCAGCAATCTGTAAATGACACCCTTCGGCGTGTGGTTGAAATCGTTTCACAAGATCCTGAGCCGCAGCAGTCGTTCGATTGCTAATCGCCAGGACAGAGGGTTGGCACGCGAGTAACGGCAACATAAGTCCTCTAGCCGCGCCTCCGGCGCCAAGCATTAAGACACGGTTACCGGCAACTGAGAATCTATGGCGTTGGGTGAGATCTCGGACAAAGCCGACGCCATCGGTATTCGTGCCCACCAGCTTCCCGTGGCGGTAATACAAGGTGTTCACCGCTTCAGCAACCCGTCCAGCCTGGTCAAGTTCGTCCGCCAATTGGAATGCCGCGACCTTATGCGGCACCGTGATGTTTAGTCCCTTGCCACCCAAACTGAAAAAGCGCCGAACATAGGCTGCAAAGGCTTTAGGATCCACATCGGCACGAGTGTAGGTCACCGCTTCTTGAGTTTGCTCTGCAAACGTTTGATGTATCTTTGGCGAAAGTGAGTGACGAATCGGGTGACCAATCACCTGATAGCGATCGCCTTGAATTGCAGCCCTCACTGATTTGTGCCGGCCGTCGGTGTTTCACGCAGCACGGCTCCACCAGGCGTGAGAATTTGACTGGGCCCCAGCGCAGCGCCCACCTGTCCGGGCAATACCCAGTCCACCGCGTGTCCGAACTGATCCAACGCGTCAGCATAAGTCGTGATGGCGGATTCGCCGGAACGATTCAGGGAAGTCGACACCAGGCAGCCTCCTACTGTTTTGCAAAGCGTTCTTGCTTGTAAGTGATCGGGCACTCGACAGCCAAGAGTCGGGCGGCCACCGGTAACCAAGTCTGGATAGCGCGTATCCGGCAAGATCCACGTTACGTGTCCAGGCCAGGAGGCGATCACTTCTGCTTTTTGGGTCTCGCCGAGACCGTCCAACTGGCATTGAAACGAATTGCTGTCGGCGCCGATAACAAGTAATCCTTTAGCAGGATCGCGGTCTTTTAGCTGCAGGATGCGGTTGACCGCATACAAATCGAACGGGGCACACGCCAAACCCCAAACTCCCTCGGTGGCGTGCGCGATCACACCCCCGCTGCTAATGACCTGAGCCGCTTTGGCGATGTTGGCGGCGTCCGCTTCGAGAACCAAAATTAACCTAAAGCAGCGCTACAGCGAGTTTTGTACCGATTCATTCTGAGCCGCGACTTTGTCTCGCGAGGTTGCTCGGTCGGTTTGCAGTGCGGTCGCAACTTCCGAATTTGCCAGGGCGATCATTTGACCGGCCAAGTAACCCGCGTTCTTCGCACCCGCTGAACCGACAGCCACAGTTGCGACGGGTATACCGCCCGGCATTTGGACGGTAGATAATAAAGCATCGAACCCTTGCAACGGGCCGCTATTTATTGGAATGCCAATAACAGGTTTGACGGTTTGTGCCGCAACGGCACCAGCCAAGTGCGCAGCCATGCCGGCTGCACAGATAAAGACTTGGCAACCACGTTGTTCCGCATCCTGTACATAAGTCTGTGTTGCTTCGGGCGTTCGATGCGCACTGGTGACTCGCACCTCGAACTCAACACCAAGCTGCTTAAGCACCGTTGTCGCGCCTTGTACAACCGGCCAATCTGACTCTGATCCCATGAGAATAGCGACCCAAGCCATGTGGAGCTCCTTTGATGTTTAATTTTATGAAGCGCGAATATACCCTTCTGCGAATCGAGTCACAAACCCCGCTAACTCAAGTTCGATCACCAGCACGCTGAGTTCCTGCGGCGGTAACGCCGATATAAAGATCAGCTCATCGAGACTCTGTGGTTCGGCGTTCATGACATCCAATAATGCTGCCGCTTCCGGCCCACATTGCTGATAACAAGCTGATCGTTGGGCCGTTAACTCCATTCCGATTGCTTGCTCACCGTGTTCGGTGCCGCTTTGTGCCCAACCCGGCGGACTGAGTTCGTGCAAAACATCATCGGCATTCAAAACTAAGCCAGCACCCTGTTGGATCAGGCGATGGCATCCAGCCGAGGTTTCGCTGCGCGGCGACCCTGGAAAAGCCAACACATCGCGGACTTGCTCCAATGCCAGACGCGCGGTAATCAATGACCCACTGTGCACGCCAGCCTCGACCAGCACCACCGCGTCGGCTGAACCGCTAATGATGCGATTACGCTCAGGAAAATGATGTTTTAAAGGCGCTGCAGCATGAGGAAACTCGGAAATTATCAAACCATCCTGATCACAAATTTGCTGGGCCAAACGACGATGCTCACTCGGATAAACATTGCCAAGACCAGAACCCAGGACAGCGACAGTGGGAAAACGCCCCGCCTGCAGGGCGCCGCGATGGGCTGCGCCATCAATGCCTCGCGCCAAACCACTCACGGTGACCACGTTTGCAAAAGCTAGATCGCGTGCTAGGTCGAAAGCAATTTCGATCCCAGTGCGCGTAGCCCGACGTGCACCAACCACTGCCACGGTGTATTTGCGCCACGCCGCGAGAGAGCCTTGGCAGAACAAAACCAAAGGAGGATCTGGTATCTGTCGCAGCAGGTGAGGATATTCGGGATCGAAAATGCTTATCGCCATGATCTCAGACGTTTCAGCCGACTGTTCATAGAGATGGCCACGCGCAGGTTTGCGGATCGCCTGATGCGACCAAGCGATGAATTCCGAGAGATCCGAGAGATCCGAAGTACTTAATCCGTGAGTCGTATCAGCATCTCTACTCGCCGCTCGGTTGCCGTCAGGGTCAAAACCGCGAGGCATATTCGCTAACATCCGCGCAGTGATCTGTTTGCGTGCCAGCCGGTCTAACAACTTACATAACAGTAGGGCTGATTGGCTGGCCATTGCTCGCAAATTTTCCAACGAATGGCCGACAAGACTAGCGCACCGACTCGTCTGCCGCATGAGTAGCTACCGAGTCCATTGTAAGCCCAAAGCATCTGGGACTTACCGTAATCAACTCGCAACTGACAGGTTCACCTCGCTACTAGCCGGGTTATACTGGTGCCATCAATGCTTTAAAGAAAACAATGGCTTTACTCAACATTCTTCATCATCCAGATCCTCGTCTGCGAACAGTGGCTGAGCCCGTCACAATATTCGATGCCGCCTTGCAGCAATTCGCCGAGGACATGCTCGAAACCATGTATGCTGCGCCTGGCATCGGGCTCGCCGCTACGCAGGTGAACGTGCATAAAAAGGTAATTGTCATCGACGTAAGTGAAGAAAAAGATACGCCTTATGTCTTTGTTAACCCAACACTGGCACTGTTTGGCGAAAAAATCGCCGGCGAAGAAGGCTGCTTGTCAGTACCAGACTACTTTGATTCAGTTCTGCGGTCAGAGCGGGTAAAGATCTCTGCGGTAAACACGCAGGGTGAAGCTTTTACCATGGAAGCAGAAGGGCTGTTGAGCATTTGTATCCAGCACGAATGTGATCACCTAGCAGGAAGACTCTTCGTCGACTACCTATCTACCCTCAAACGCAATCGCATTACCAAGAAATTGCGTCAGGCAGGCGCGTGACCAACGTTGTTTTTGCCGGTAGCCCGGCCTTTGCAGCAGAAATCTTAAGCCAGCTGTGTGACAGTCCCTTCGCACCGACTCTAGTGTTAACACAGCCCGACCGGCCCAGGGGTAGGGGTCGTAAAGTGGCTCCTAATGCAGTCAAGCAATTGGCACAAGCGAAAGAAATTCCGACCTGGCAACCGCAGACACTCAGAGATCCAGTAGCTGCAGAACGGCTTAAAGAGGCCGCACCAGATGTCATGGTTGTAGCGGCGTATGGGCTGATTTTGCCGGAAGCCATCCTGAGCGTGCCGCGTTATGGCTGCATTAATGTGCACGCATCACTGTTACCGCGCTGGCGCGGCGCAGCACCTATCGAGAGGGCAATCATGGCCGGCGATAGCGAAACGGGCGTCGCCATTATGCAAATGGAAGCCGGCCTGGATACGGGGCCGGTTTTTCGCGAGGCGCGGCTGCCCATTAGCGCGACCACCACCGCACCGGAGCTGGAGAGCGCACTTGCTGAATTGGGCGGTAAGCTCGTGCAGAAAGTTTTGGCTGACCTGCCCGTAGAGCCGACACCTCAGTCCACCGACGGCGTTACGTATGCCCATAAGCTGACCCGAGCTGATCGAGACATCGATTGGCAAAATGCGGCGCCATCGTTGGCATTGCAGGTGCGCGGCTTAGCTGACCGCATGCCCGTTATCGTAGCTTCTGAGCAAGTCACAATGCAGATTTTAGAAGCGGTCGCAGAACCGGGAGCAACGGGCACAACAGTCACACCCGGCACTCTTATTAGTGCTGCTAGGGATGGCTTGCGATTTCAATGTGGCGAAGGTGTTTTGGTGGTGACGGCGCTTAAAATCAGCAAGGGTAAAGGGCAAGTGATGACGGCTGCTGCAGCCCTGAACGGCTATGCCTCATTATTTCAATCCGGCAGCGAATTTGGCAGCGTCCAACGTGAAGACTAGCGTGAAGAACGGCGCGACAATGCACTCTCCCTTTGGTGATCGCGCGCGCGCGACACCCCTGCTGATCACGCCGAGCAGTCGACCGATGCAAGCGCGCGTGCATCGCTTTCGATAACAAAATGCCGTCGACCAAGCCCTCTACTAATATCCGCGCACAAGTCGTTCATGGCTTACAGCAAATCACCGAGCAAGGCCGTACCCTAGATTGGCTGCTGGAACATCGATCGAATTGGTGTGAAACACCGCTGCAGCGTGAACTGTTGTATGGATGCGCTCGTCACTATGACGCATTGGCGGCGACGATAGACACCTATTTGAAGAAGCCGTTTAAGCCAAAAGACCAAGATATCTATGCTTTAATGATAGTGGGCGCTTACCAGTTGATCTTCATGAAAACGCCGAGCTATGCGGCAATCAACGAAACAGTCAATGCAGCGCGCGTCTTATCGAAGCCCTGGGCCAAAGGGTTAGTGAACGCTGTTTTACGCCAGATTGACCGGTCAATACAAACGGACGAACTTGTAACAAGCGGCATTGAATGGGCAGCTTTGTGTCATCCCACTTGGCTGTCGCAAAAGATACAAACGCAATATCCGCAACGCTGGCAGGCTGTGCTGCTCGCGAACAACAGCCGGGCGCCAATGACCTTGAGAATCAATACCCCACGCTGTTCCATAGCGGCATATTGTGCAATGCTCGATGCAGCTGGGATGCGCTATCAAACCACTTCATTAGACGAGACCGTTACTTTGGACCAACCGCTACCGGCCGAGGATTTGCCCGGTTGGGGCGAGGGCTACGTCAGCGTGCAGGATCTCGGCACTCAATTCGCTGCTCACTTGCTTTGCCAACACTTGGCTGAGCAATCGACCACCGCAGTGGCCTCGGAACCTGGCGTGCCGAGTGATGGCACCGCGGCCGGCATATCTGAAAACCCGAAATCAGAGCCGCTGCGCATTTTAGATGCTTGCACAGCGCCAGGAGGAAAGCTCTTTCACCTGCACGAGCGTCTCCTCGCTAAGGGCACAGTCCACGAGATCGTTGCGGTCGATGCAATACAAAAGCGTTTGGATGCCACCGAGACAATTGGTAAGCGACTGCAACACTTCAATAGCCCAGAAAATGCTGACTCTAGCGGCAACGACCTAGTCGGCAATATCGCGAAAAATAGCGACCTGACTAAAGTGGGTTCTGCACAAACTATGCTTACCATCAGCCCGCTTCAATTGATCTGTGGCGATGCCAGTCAAGACACTTTAACGGCTGGCGGCGAGTTTGACGCGATTTTGTTGGATGCGCCCTGTTCAGGCAGCGGTACGCTGCGCCGTCATCCAGACATGCGCTTGCTGATGCAACCCGAGCAATTGACCGCTCATACCGAATTACAGGCAGCTATGTTGCGCAATTTGTGGCAACAACTCAAACCAGGGGGTACGCTTCTTTACGTCACTTGTTCAATATTTGCTGAGGAGAATGACGCGGTGATTGAACAATTCATGGCAGAAAAGAGTACCGCGTGCGGGCTGTCCTGCGCACTCCCGCATGGAGAAGCGACTCATCTCGGCTGGCAAATTTTGCCAAGCCTTAATGGCCCAGACGGCCTCTACTTCTGCGCTCTTTATAAGACAACCCAGCAATGAAGATATTGATCCTCGGCGCCGGACAGGTGGGCGGTACGCTAGCCGAAAATCTTGCAAAAGAAGATTTCGACATCACCCTCGTAGATGAGGACCCAGTCCGCCTGCAAGAACTGGCCAGTCGTCTCGACATTCAGACTGTAGAGGGTTTTGCGTCGCATCCTGAAGTGCTGGAACGGGCCGGCGCGGACGATGCCGATATCCTCGTCGCGGTCACCTCAAGTGACGAGGTGAATATGATCGCATGCCAAACCTGCTTCACGTTATTTCGCACGCCAACAAAGATCGCGCGGATCCGATCTTCAGCCTACCTTAACCAGGAAAGCTTATTCGCACGCAACAGTTTGCCAATCGATCGGCTCATACACCCTGAACAGGTCGTCACAGGGCAAATCCGCGACATTTTAGATCATCCCGGTGCGCTCGAAGTCTTAGACTTTGCTGACGGACGAGTTCAGTTGGTTGCGATGAAAGCTTACGCAGATGGCCCGCTGATAGGGCGGGCATTAAACGTTCTACCGCAACATATGCCCAAGGTGGATGCCCGAGTTGCCGCTATATTCCGTAATGGTCAGCCCATTATTCCGGAAGGCAACACCGTCATTGAGGTCGATGATGAGGTGTTTTTTATTGCCGCACGCAAAGACATTAATGCCGTTATGAGCGAACTGCGAAAAGCAGAGAAACCATTTAAGCGCATCATGATCGCCGGCGGCGGTAACATCGGTGCGCGACTCGCTGCCTCAATCGAAGGTCAATACGCAACAAAGGTTCTCGAACAGTCCAAAGCTCGCTCGATGGTCCTTGCCGAAATCTTGGATACCACGGTGGTAATCAATGGCAGCGCAACAGACAGAGACCTATTGTTAGAAGAGAACATCGAAGAATGTGATGTCTTTTGCGCGGTTACCAACGACGATGAAGTCAATATCATGTCCGCCCTGATGGCAAAGCGACTTGGGGTCCGGCAGGTGATTTCCTTAATCGCTAAACCCGCTTATCTCGACCTCGTTCAAGGTGGCGAGATCGATTTGGCCATCTCTCCTCAACAGGCCACCATCGGCACGCTGCTCTCACATGTGCGACGCGCCGACGTGGCTCGCGTACACAGTTTGCGTAGAGGCGCGGCCGAGGCAATGGAGGCCATCGCCCACGGTGATGTTAAGACGTCAAAAGTCGTTGGCCGTCGATTGTCTGAGATTGATTTACCCGACGGCACCACCATTGGCGCCATTGTTCGCGACGAAGAAGTACTGATTGCGCACCACGACGTCGTTATCCAACCGGACGATCATGTCATTCTGTTTTTAGTCGATAAGCGCCAGATCGCCGCCGTCGAGCGGTTGTTCCAAGTCAGCTTGAGCTTTTTTTAGGCCGCGACGGTGCACTGGGCAGTCATCGTAAGAGTCACAGGCTTGTTGCTGGCTCTGTTCAGCGTCATTTTGCTGATTCCGGCCGGCATCGCATTGCTTTACGGTGAGGCCGAAATCACCACTTTTATGACCGCATTCGGCATCACCGCTACCACTGGTTTGGCTATGTGGTTACCGCTACGCGGTGATCGAGCCCTCCGCGGCAGGGATGGTTTCCTTATTACGGCTTTGTTTTATCTAGGCCTGGGGCTTTTTGGCGCACTGCCATTCTATTTTACACCGGAACTCACGCTAACCTTCGCCGAAGCTGTCTTTGAGTCCACTTCCGGGCTCACCACAACAGGAGCGACCGTTATTACGGGGCTGGATAACCTGCCGAAATCCATTTTGTTTTACCGGCAGTTGTTGCAATGGTTTGGCGGAATGGGAATCATCGTCTTGGCCGTCGCGGTTTTTCCCATGTTGGGCATTGGCGGGCTTCAGCTCTATCGGACCGAGTCCACCGGGATTATCAATGACAACAAACTGACACCGCGTATCGCCGAAACCGCAAAAGCATTGTGGCTTATCTATGTAGGCCTAACCTTGATCTGCGCCGCCGCTTATTACCTTGCTGGCATGTCGCTATTCGATGCAGTGGCACACAGTTTTGCAACCATCGCAATCGGCGGTTTTTCTACTTATGACGCCAGTATTGGCCACTTCAATAACGTGGCCATCGAAACTATTGCAATGATTTTCATGGTGCTTTCCGGAGTAAATTTCGCACTGCATTTTTTGGTTTGGCGAAGACGCAATATCTTCGCCTACTTCAAGGATATTGAAGTGCGTACTTACTTATCTTTTTTAGCCTTTTTTACCTCCGTTATCGTATTGCTTCTTTGGCAAAGCGCTCAGCCCGACATCAACCCGCTTCGCGATGGCTTATTCCAAACCATCTCTATGGCGACTACTACCGGATTTACGACCGCCCCGTTTTCGACGTGGCCCAGCGCCGCCCCGTTAATGCTGATCCTGGTCGCTTTTATTGGCGGATGTGCAGGGTCGACCGCCGGTGGTATGAAGGTGGTTCGCGTGCTGATGTTGTATTTACAGGGCATGCGGGAGGTCAATCGCCTGATACACCCGAACGGCGTATTTTTGCTGAAGCTTGGCTCTCACCCAGTGTCTGATCGAGTCGTTCAAGCTGTATGGAGCTTTGTCGCAGTATACGGTTTGGTGTTTTTTCTGTCGGTGGTGCTCATCACCATTCTCGCTGAACTGGACTTCACCACCGCGTTTTCGGCCGTTGCAGCTTGCATTAACAACCTGGGGCCTGGCTTAGGCGCCGTTGCGCTGCATTACGGTGACTTACCCGAGTCAGCTCATTGGCTGCTCACCATAAACATGGTTCTGGGCCGGTTAGAGATTTTCACCATCCTGGTATTACTCACTCCGGCTTATTGGCGGCGATAGATATTTCGCGCTTTATCTTCTGCACGTTTGAAGCGCTTGTAAGACCATTGGTACTGCTCTGGCGCTATCTCAACAACTCGTTCTACCGCAGCGTTGAGCGCATCCGCATGTAGCGCTTCGTCATCACTCGCAATGGCCTCATCGGGCGCTTGAAAATGAAAAACGTATTTTGGCTGACCGTTTTCAATGCGTCGCTCAACCGCCGCCATGAGGATTGGCTTCCGATATTTTTTCACCAGCCGATGGACCAACGCCATAGTCATGACTTGCTCCCCCATGAAGTGCGACTTAATGCTCTTGGTTTGATAGTCCGGTACTTGGTCAGGCAACACTAAAACCAGAGTCGGTTCACGCGCAGCTCGCAGAAATCCTTTAAGGCCGCTGCGGCTAGTCGAGAACATTTCCACCCCGTTGAGCTCGCGGGAAAAGGTGAGCAAGGACTCGAACGTTTCGGATGAAGGCGGGTCATACAGTGCTATGGCATGCTCTGGCCAACAGGTAAACCTGTGCAATAGCTCCCAACAGCCAAAGTGAGGGGCGAGCAGTATCACGCCCTTCTGCCGCGACCACGCCGTATCGAAAAGTTCTCTGCCAACCACTTCAGTAAATGGTTTCCGTTGGCTGTTGGCAGTAGGCAGATGGCGACCCAGTTCAAACAAAAGCAGAATTGAATGCACCAGGCTGTCTTTGACCAACTGTGTTTGTGCAGCGGCAGACCGGTCGGGAAAGCAGCGTTCTATGTTGATCCTTGACACACGCGCTAATTCACTTTGACATTTAATCATCCATGTCGCCGCAAAGTAAGCAATCCGGTGGGTCCAGGTAAATGGGACCAAACCGATCACGCGGAATAAAACGGTTAAGAGATGGCGCTTCATGCCGAGGCTGCGAAACCAAGCTCGCTAAGGACTCGAGCCTGTTCCCGCGCACACGGTGGGTAACGCCAGCAGTCCGGCTGATGATCATTAACGATGCCGATACTTTGCATCAACGCGTAAGCAGAGGTTGGGCCGATGAATTTAAATCCATCCGAGCGAAGTTTTTTTGCGAGTAGCATTGCGGCCGGGGTAGAGGAGGGCAGCTCCACGGCCGCCCGCTGGGCACGCGTATTTTTTTCTGGAGAAAGCGGTACAGCGAAGCGCCAAAAGTAGCGGGTCATGTCCTCGCCGGAGGCTGTCAGTCGAGCAAAGGTCCGCGCGTTAGAGAGTAACGCAATCAATTTCCCCCGGTGCCGAATCAAGCCAGCATCCGTCAGCCAAGCTTCGACCACTGCGTCTTCAATCGACGCCAACTGGCGCCAATCAAACTCGAAAAACTGCTGTGCCATGCGGTCTCGCTTTTGTAGCACCGTTCGCCACGACAATCCCGCTTGCATGGTTTCTAAGCTGAGACATCGAAAAAATTCCGCGGGCGAGGTAACGGGAAACCCCCATTCTTCATCATGGTAGCGTTCGGACAACTCGTCACCACGACACCAACTACAACGTTGCTTGGGGTTTGCAGCCATGCAGATGACGATCTTCGCAATAGTTACGGATGCTTGACTTCGGTGCGGCGCAATCTAAACGTCAAGATTAACCACAGCCAACGCATTCTCTTCAATAAACGCACGGCGCGGCTCAACCTGATCGCCCATCAGAGTAGTAAATATGCGGTCTGCACCAATAGCGTCATCGATCGAAACTTGCAGCATCCGGCGTACGTTTTGGTCCATTGTGGTTTCCCAAAGCTGGTCCGGATTCATTTCACCCAAGCCCTTGTAGCGCTGGAGGTCAACGCCGCGTCGCGCTTCCGATTGGAGCCAGTCAAACGCTTCACCGAAGTGTCTGATTTCTAACGATCTTTCACCACGCTTTACGTAAGCCCCTGGCTCAATGAGTTCTAAAATTTGATCGGTCATGTCAGCTAAGTTGCGATATTCCGCGCCGTTGAAAAATGGCCGGGTTAAAATCACTTCTTCGCGGTTGCCCTTCAACAAAATCGAAATGACCGGTTGGAATATTTCGTCTGAATCATCCGTGGCTTGTTCCGGTCGTAAAGAGATAGAGGCATTCGCATCAGGCAGCTCATTTAAAATGGTCGTCAAATGCTCACACCAGGCAGTCATTCGGGCTTCATCAGTCAGCATTTCATTGGTAACCCGTGGCACCCTTAGCAATGGCCTGGTGACAGCAAGCGGATAGCGTCGAGCCGACTTCGCAAGACGATCCATTAGTTTCTGGTAATCCTGGGTTAATGACTCCAGCTGCTCACTCTTGACTGATGGCGCTTCAGCGTTGACGAAAAGAGCCGCATCATTCAACGATAGCTCCAGAAAATAAGCTGCGAGTTCTTCTTCATCCTTAACGTAGCGCTGCTGCTTGCCTTTTTTAACTTTATACAAAGGAGGCTGTGCAATATAAATATGGCCACGCTCAAGTAGCTCGCGCATTTGTCGGAAGAAAAAAGTCAGCAGCAGTGTTCTGATGTGAGAGCCATCTACATCCGCATCCGTCATGATGATGATGTTGTGATAGCGAAGCTTTTCCGGTTCAAATTCGTCTTTCCCGATGCCACACCCGAGAGCCGTGATAAGGGTACCGAGCTCCTGGGATCCGAGCATTTTGTCAAATCGAGCCTTCTCTACA
>MDTB01011172.1_pt1 | contig 13091 bp, 9 predicted proteins | sample 811161 | NCBI WGS metagenome assembly MDTB01 (sample SAMN05326650, study PRJNA326480) | marine metagenome | isolation source: seawater | place: Mediterranean Sea | collected 2009 | reverse complement strand
TTTTGTAATAGTTGATATTATATTTTCTATTCTTCTTGGTAATTATTCAAGACTTAGCTTAATTCCACTTGCTTCAGTTGGCTTTTTAGATGATATATTTAAAATAAGTTCAATAAAAAGATATTTTTTCCAAGTTTTTACAGCGATATTAATCCTAATATCTTCAACTTATTTTCCTTTTAATAATTCAATTTTATTAATAACACCATACCCAAACTTATCCAAGATATTTTTATTTTTTTTCTTTTTATTTTTTATAACTGCCATAATAAATTTTATTAATTTTATGGATGGTATTGATGGACTTGTTGGGAGTTGTTTTTTAGTAATATTTTTTTTTAGAAGTTTAGATGGTAATATTTTTTTAATCCCCTTAATAGGTTCTTTGGTTGTATTTTTATTTTTTAATTGGCAGCCCTCTAAGATTTTTATGGGCGATGTTGGTAGTACATATCTTGCAGCTATATATTGCAATTTGATTTTTACATTGCCTAATATGATAGACTCTTTTTCATTTATTTTATTAGGAGTTCCTATTCTTGGAGACGCATTTTTTACTATTTTAAAAAGAATCTTATTGGGTAAAAATATATTTAAGGCTCATAGAGATCATCTTTATCAAAGATTAGTTTTAGCAGGTTGGGGACATTCAAAAGTATCAATTATGTATACTTTCTGTACAATTTTGCTTGCTATAAGTTACAAATTGTTTGGTTTTTATCTTTTATTAAATTTATCTATAGTGCTATTATTTTTTGGGATATTCTTAGATATCAAATTTGCAAAAAAAATAATATGAATAATGCTTTATTAAATAAATTATTTAAAAAGATTTTTAATTTTACTTTTAATTTATTTTTGAAAATAAAATCAATTAATTTTTTAAATAACTCTAGTAAAAAATATATTCTTGTTCGAAGGATTATTCTTTTCTTAATAGATTCTATTTTATTTTTAATTTCCTTATTTTCTACATTTAATATTGATATTTTATTTCGTAACAATTTTTTAGGCAGCTTGTACTTGTTAACAAGTTACTTTATTTTTGTTATTATTTATTATTCAAGTGGTGCATACTCAGGAATTACTAGATTTTCTGGAAGTCGTACATTATATGCATTCTCTTTGAGAAATTGTTTTGTAGTATTTTTTGTTTTTGTTTTAAGTTCTATTTTTGGCTTTAAAGATTTATTAACACTTAATTTTATTAATTTATTTTTGTATCTTACAATTCTTTCACTTTATAGATTTTTAATTAGAGATATCATAAGATCCTATTCAAATATAAAGAAAACAAAATTAGCCGTATTTATTAGTAATTGTGAAGATTCATATATTGAGTCTTCTTTAAAGTATTCTTCTAATTATCAAATTAATTATTTTATTGATAACTCGAATTATTTAAGAGGTAGGAATATTAATGGTATTAAAATAATTAATCTTGTTCAATTAAGAGAAAAGGGATTAAGAAAGGATATTGATAAAATATTAATAAATGAACAACAATTAAATAAAAAAGAATTTAGAGATAGATTTTTATATTTACAAAATTTGGGTTACGAGATTTTATATTTACCTAAAATAAGTAAATTCTCAAAACAAAGTCAAGAAAGTTTTACTCCTATGCCTTTGTCTATTGAGCAATTGCTAGGGAGATACGCTATTGATCCAAAGCATGAATTAATAGAATATTCTACTCAAAACAAAATAATATGTATAACAGGGGCTGGTGGTTCTATAGGTTCCGACCTTACAAAAAAAATAATTAGATATAAACCAAAGATTTTGTTATTAATTGATAATAGTGAACTTAATCTTTATAAGCTTGAATTAGATTTAAAAAAGGAGAATTTAAAAAATGTTAAAATATATTCTTTTCTTGGTTCAGCACTAAATAAGAATTTCTTATTAGATATTTTCAAAAGATTTTCAATAGATGTTGTTTATCATGCTGCTGCTTTTAAACATGTTCCTCTTGTTGAATTAAATCCAATAAGTGGCATTGAGAATAATGTTTTTACTACATATTATATTTGTCTTGCATCTATAGAGACAAATGTAAAAAAAGTAATTTTAATTTCTACTGATAAGGCGGTTAGGCCAACTAACGTTATGGGAGCATCAAAAAGACTTTCTGAAATCATAATTCAATCTTTTGCTGATGACGTAAAATCGCAACCAAATAGTACCATATTTGCAATGGTTAGGTTTGGCAACGTTCTGGGTTCATCAGGGTCAGTTGTTCCTCTTTTTAAAAAGCAAATTGAATCTGGTGGACCAATAACCATTACACATAAAGATGTTATCAGATATTTTATGACAATTTCTGAGGCTGCTCAACTGGTTTTGCAATCTTCATCTATGGCAGAAGGAGGAGAACTTTTTTTGCTTGATATGGGAGAACAAGTAAAGATATACGATTTGGCAAAGCAAATGATTAAACTTAATAATTTGAAAATTAAAGATGATAAAAATATTAATGGAGATATAGAAATTAAATTTACAGGGCTCAGGCCAGGAGAAAAATTATTTGAAGAGCTTTTAATTGATGGTACTTCAGAAAAAACTTCCCATCCTTTGATACATAAAGCTAAAGAAAAATTTATTTTACTTGAGAAATTATCAAAAGATATCGAAGATTTAAGATTACATTTAGAAAATAGAAACGAAGAATTGTCTTTAAAATTACTTCAAAAACTTGTACCTGAATGGAAGAAAAACTAATAAAGATTTTTTCTGCCTATTCTTTCCCCTTTATATCCCGAAAAATTCTGAACTTTTTTGCACCATTCTTTATTTTTTAAATACCAATTAATAGTATTTAGTAAACCATCTGCAAAATTAGTTTTTGGCTGCCATCCTATAGAATTTTTAATCTTTTTTGTGCTTATTGAATATCTAAAGTCATGACCAGGTCTATCAAATACATTTGTAATTAAAGAGTTGTGAGGCTCATCCTTTGGGATAATTTCATCAAGATAATTGCATATTAAATGTAAAACCTTTTTATTACTTATTTCATTATTTCCACCTATGCAATATGTTTCGCCTATTAAACCATTATAAATTATTTTTAAAATAGCATCAATATGATCATCAACATATAACCAATCCCTTATGTTATTGCCTTCTCCATAAAGAGGTATTTTTTCCCCTTCTATTCCTTTAAGAATAGCTAATGGTATTAACTTTTCTGGAAACTGGTATGGTCCATAATTGTTGCTACAGTTGGATATTATTATTGGCAACCCGTACGAGTGGTACCAGGCTCTTACTAAATGATCACTACTCGCTTTTGAAGCTGAGTATGGACTTCTTGGTGAATAAGGCGTGTTTTCATTAAATTGACCTTTTTCGCTTAAAGATCCAAATACCTCATCAGTACTAATATGATAAAACTTAAAAATTTTCTTTCTCTCTTTAGAAAGTTTTTGATAGTGTTTTAAAGATGATTCAAGCATATTAAAAGTCCCAATAATATTGCTTTCTATAAATGAATTTGGATTATCTAAAGATCTATCAACATGACTTTCAGCTGCGAGATGAATTATTAAATCAGGGTCTGTATCTATTATTGCTTTTCCTATTGAATTTACGTCTTTAAGATCTGCCTGAATTAGTAAATACCTATTTTTATATTTATCAGAATTTTCAATTCTGTATGGATTACTTGCGTATCCTAAATAGTCTAAGTTGTATATTTTTGAATCACTTTTTTTTAAAAATCTATCAACTAAATGTCCTCCAATAAATCCTGCCCCACCAGTTATCAAGATTTTTTCGTAATTATTCATAAATTTTCTAAATTATTTATAGTTCTTAATTTTCGACATATTAAAACATTGATAACAGTTGAGTCATTAAAATCAGTATTAAAATTGCAATTTTTAATAAAAAAATTAATTAACTTGGTTACTTAATATATCTAGAAAATAATCTTTATATTCTTCATTAACTAAATTATCAGCATAATCTTTTAATGCTTGGTCACTAATCCAACCTTGTCTCCATGAAATTTCCTCAGGGCAACAAATTTTTAATCCTTGCCTTTTTTCTATTGTACTCACGTAAGAACTTGCCTGATGCAGTGAATCAAAGGTACCCATATCCATCCAAAGCATCCCCCTGCCAAGGGATTCAACATTTAGATTTTGCTCATCAAGATAGAGTTGATTTATTGCACTTATTTCTAGTTCCCCTCTTTTTGAGGGCTTAATTTGTTTTGCTTTTTCTAGGATTGAATTATCATAAAAGTATAGACCAGTTATTGCATATTTGCTTTTAGATTTGATTGGCTTCTCCTCTATCTGAATTGCCTTACCATTATTGTCAAAAGTTACTACGCCATATCTTTCAGGATCATTTACTTGGTAAGCAAATATTGTATTTCTTTTAAAAGTTTGATTTGCATATTCTAACTTTTTAACTAAATTAGTACCGTAGAATAAATTATCACCCAGTATTAAAGCAACTGGACTTCCTTTAATAAACTCAGAAGCGATAATAAAAGATTCTGCAATCCCATTTGGATTTTCTTGGACGGCATAATTTATATTTATTCCTAAGTAATGACCGTTACCTAAAAGCCTTTCAAAAAGTTCTAGATTTCGTAAATTTGTTATTATTAGTATTTCTTTAATACCAGCAAGCATTAAAGTTGAAAGGGGATACATAATCATTGGCTTGTCAAATATAGGTAATAGCTGTTTGCTAATTGATACCGTTAATGGAGATAATCTTGTACCATTTCCTCCGGCAAGAATTATTCCTTTTCTTTTTTGTTCTTTGGACATAGCAAATTTTAAAATTTTAAATAGAAAACTTATAACTTCCACTATAATATGAGTGGGTATAGGTTAATTTTCTAAAAAAATAATATATTAGAATTGATTTTTTGGAGTTATTAAATTCATTCATTTATGATTTTGCTTTTTAACTTAAATAAAAGAATATAAATTTTATAAAATAGTAAAAAGATTCTTTATCATTAATTAACTAATAAAATTTATAAATCTGAATTCAAAGTTTATATCTTTTATACCTTATAATTATGTGATATCTAAAATTCTTAATGGCTATACTTGTTACTGGTGGAGCTGGATTCATAGGTTCTGCTTTAGTTGAAAAGTTATTACTGAATAATGAGGAAATCATAAACTTAGATAATTTAAATTCTTATTATGATAATTCACTCAAATTAGCTAGACTTAACAACATTCAAAAACTTGTTAATAAATATAATTCTAAATACAAGTTTTATGAAGTTTCTCTTGAAGATAAATTAGCTATTAATAATATATTTCAATCCCATAGTTTTTCTGCTGTTGTTCATTTAGCAGCCCAAGCTGGTGTGAGATATTCCATTGATAATCCTGAATCTTATTTTCAATCCAACTTACTTGGATTTGGGAATATTTTAGAGGCTGTAAGAAATATACAAGTTAAAAATTTTATTTTTGCTTCAAGTAGCTCTGTTTATGGAGAAAATAAACAAATTCCTTTTAAAGAGAATCATAATGTAGATCATCCTGTAAGTCTTTATGCAGCAACAAAAAAATCTAATGAATTAATGGCTCATTCTTATAGTCATTTGTATAATATTCCAACGACTGGATTAAGGTTTTTTACTGTTTACGGTCCATGGGGTAGACCTGATATGGCTCCTTTTATATTTACTAAACTAATTCTGGAGAAATCCAAAATTAAGGTATTTAATGGGGGAAATATGAAAAGAGATTTTACATATATTGATGATATTGTTGAAGGAGTTTTTAAATGTTGCTATAAACCAGCATATCCTGAAAAAAATTCTTCAAAAAATTCCTCATTAGCCCCTTTTCGTATTTTTAATATAGGTAATGGTAAACCAATACACCTTTTGCGATTTATAGCCGTTTTAGAGAAAGAATTAGGGATTCTTTCTCAAAAGGAATTCCTTGACATGCAAATGGGAGATGTTGTTGAGACTTGGGCTAGTACTGATGAATTAAAAAATTGGATAAATTATAGTCCTTCAACTCAAATAGAACATGGGATCAAAAAATTTGTAAATTGGTATAAAGATTTTTACAAAATTTCTTAAGCTAAGCAAAAATTTATTAATATTAATAATTTACTGAAATACAATCAATTAATTAATTTTTAACTAAGGAAAGTTCAATCAACAAAATTTAAAATATTTTTGGATTAAATCCTTTTTAATTGACAAACGACATCCTTATTACATTTTAAATCCCTACAATTTATAGTCTTTTACTTTATTATCATCGATTAATTTCTGAAATAATATATACAATTAATTGTTATATTTAATTACTAATAACAATTATTTATGAAGAATGTTTTAGTTACTGGTGGGGCTGGTTTTATAGGCAGCCATACTTGTTTATTGCTTTTAGAAAAAGGATATCAGGTTTTTGTTATTGATTCTTTTGTGAATAGTTCTCCAAAATCTCTTAATAAAGTTTTGGAGATTTATAAATTAAAAAAAAATAATTATAAAAATAATTTAAAAGTATTTCATGGTGATTTGTTAGATAAAGATTTTCTAAATGTTGTTTTTTCGCAAATTTTTAAAAGTGCTAACAAAATTGATGGTGTTATTCATTTTGCAGGTTTGAAATCAGTGTCTGATTCATTAAAAAAGCCACTTGAATATTGGCAAGTTAATGTTGTAGGAACAATTAATTTATTGGAATTTATGAATAAATATAAAGTTAAAACATTAGTATTCAGTAGTAGCGCGGCTGTTTATGAGAGTAAAAGAAAAAGTGTTCTCTCAGAGAATTCTCCACTTAAACCTATAAATCCTTATGGTTATACCAAATTAACAATAGAATTTATTCTTAAAAATATTTTTGATACTTCTGATAGAAAATTAAAATTTGCATCTTTAAGATACTTTAATCCAGTAGGAGCTCATGAATCCGGGATGATTGGTGAAAATCCTAACAATAAATCGAACAATATTTTCCCTTTAATCACTAAAACTGCAATAGGTAATCAAAAGGAATTGAAAATTTTCGGTAACGATTGGCCTACTCATGATGGTACTCCTATTAGGGACTATATACATGTAATGGATCTTGCTGAAGCTCACATTAATGTACTTGAGAATATTTTTCAAAAAGACCCAAGATATCTTATTTTAAACATTGGCACAGGTTTAGGAACTTCCGTTCTGGATTTGGTTAAGACCTTTGAAAAAGTTAATAATGTAAAAGTTCCATTTATTTTTACTGATAGAAGAATAGGAGACGCATGCTATGTTGTAGCAGACAATTCATTTTTGAAATCGGAAATTAATATTACTCCTAAACGGAGTTTAGAGGATATGTGTAGGGACGGTTGGAGATGGAAAATTTTGAATCCTAATGGTTATTAAGTTCTAACAGTTTTAGCTTTTAATTCTTCAAGATAACTCTTAAAAGTTAACTTAATGCCTTTCTTAAGATTAGTCTTTGCTGACCATCCCATCTTATCTAACTTTGAAACGTCTAATAATTTCCTTGGAGTTCCATCAGGTTTAGATGAATCCCAAAATATTTCTCCTTTATAACCAACAATTGTTGCGATTAGAATTGCTAATTCTTTGATACTAATTTCTGATCCTATGCCAACGTTCACTATTCCAGAAAAGTTGTCTTCATTGTCATATAGATTTTCATTATCGGATGAAACGTTTTCTAAAACAAAAATTGAGGCTTCTGCTAAATCATCAACAAAAAGAAATTCCCTCTTTGGATTGCCTGAACCCCAGCACTCAACTTTATTAAACCCATTTATTTTTGCATCGTAAAACTTTCTTAACAATGAAGGTAAAACATGACTATTTGCTGGATGGTAATTATCACCTCTCCCATAGAGATTTGTAGGCATTAAAGAAATCGCATCGAATCCATACTGAGTTTTTAGTGCACTACATAATTTTATTCCTGAGATTTTAGCTATTGCATAAGATTCATTTGTCTTTTCAAGTTCTCCAGTTAACAAGTATTCTTCCTTTAGAGGTTGATTCGCTAGCTTTGGATATATACAGCTACTGCCAAGAAACAAGAATCTCTGAACTTTATATTTCCATGAATTTTCGATTACATTATTTTGTATTTTTAGATTATCGAGAATAAAATCGGCTGTAAATTTTGAATTAGCATATATTCCTCCAACTTTTGCAGCGGCTAGAATTACAACTTCTGGCCTATTATTATCGAACCACTTATTAACTTCAAAGTAACTTAATAAGTTTAGATCTTTCTTGGGTGGGCAAAGTAGTTTTTTATATCCCCTTTTAATTAAATATCTTTTAATGGCGCTACCAACCATTCCTGAATGTCCAGCAATAAATATTTTTGAGTCTTTTGAAATCAACATTAATTAAAATTTTTAATCTTAAATTTGACTGGATTTTTTAATCTTTTTAGTAATGAATCAAAACTCATTATAAGATTTCTTAACCTGAGAATGTATTCATTATTTTTCTTATTAATAATCTATATTATAGGTTATTTTTTTTAGGACTATTTAATATTTTTAAAGATAAATATAATCTTAAAAAAGTTAAAAACCTAGATTTAAGAAATTATATAGAAGCAAATTTAGTTTTTATTTACTCTTCCATAAATATCATCAAATCTAACAATATCGTCTTCTCCTAAATAATTACCTGTTTGAACTTCAATGAGAGTTAAAGTTTTTTTCCCAGGATTACATAATCTATGTTTTGATTTGATGGGTATGTATACGCTTTCATTTTCAGACAAAAATTTTATATTTTCATCAACTTCTACTTTGGCATTGCCTTCTACAACTATCCAATGCTCTGATCTATGGTTATGCATTTGCAGAGATAATGATTGACCTGGATTAACTTGAATTTTTTTTATTTGCCAATTATTACTCTCTTTAATTGTTTCATATAATCCCCATGGCCTATGTATTTTTTTATGCTGTTTGCCTTCTTTTAGATTTTTATTATTTAAAACTGAAACTATATTTTTAATTTCCTGAGAAAAATTTTTATTTGCTACTAGGAGAGCATCTTTAGTATCAATAATCATTAAGTCGGTTAAACCTAGACAAACTAATAATTTATCTTCACTTCTTATAAGAGAAGTTTTAGTTTCTTGGGCAAGTACATTACCTTTAATAGTATTACCATCTAAATCCTTCTTTGAAATATTCCATAAAGATTGCCAATTTCCAATATCGTCCCAGCCAGAATTTAAAGGAAATACATAAGCTTTCTTGGTTTTTTCGAAAACAGATATATCTATTGAAATATCTTGGCATCTCGAGAATGACTCTTTATCTAGTCTTAAAAAATCGAGATCCATATTGCTTTTTCTCAAGCATTTCTTACAATTTTCAACAATTTCTATATTGAATTTGGATAATTCGTTAAGAATTGAACTTGCTTTAAAAACAAAAATCCCACTATTCCATGAATACTTTTTATCTTCGAAAAGGAAAGTTGCTTTTTTTATATTAGGTTTTTCAACAAATTTTTCTACTTTATATGGGATTTTAGAATCTATTTTTAATTGCTCTTTAGCTTTTATATATCCATAGCCAGTAGCAGGGTAAGAAGGTATAACTCCAAAAATGATTAGTTTTCCACCGTTAGCATATTCAATACTATTAGAGATTGATTTTCTGAATTCTTCAATGTTTTGAACAAAGTGATCTGAAGATAGAATCAAAAGGATAGGATCAATATTTTCAGACTTAGATAATTCAATAGCTTTTAACGCCGCTATTGCTATTGCTGGAGCTGTATTCCTTCGTTTTGGTTCCAGAATTATAGCAAGAGGATCAATATTAATTTTCCTCATTTGATCCCCAACTATAAATCTATGTTCTTCGTTACATATCACAATTGGTTTTGATAAATTTTCTAAACCTTCAATTCTTTTATATGTTTTTTGTAGCAATGTGTAATCATCTTCATCTATTAATTTTAAAAATTGTTTAGGGAAACTTTCTCTTGATAAAGGCCATAATCTTGATCCGGTTCCACCTGCAAGAATAATGGGTACTATTTTTCTCATATTTTTGTAATTTTTATTCCTTAGAGGTATAAATAGAAAACCCCTTTTTCCTAAGTATTGATTCTTTTTTGGATTCTTTAGAATCCTCAAGTATCATCTCTGAAATTAATTCATTTAGGGAAATTTTTGGCTCCCAATTAAGTTTCTGTTTTGCCTTAGTTGAATCTCCTAGAAGTTGATCAACTTCTGTAGGTCTAAAGTATCTTGGGTCAATTCTAATTACTATTTGTCCAGTATCTACCCTTCTCCCAATTTCATCGATTCCATTTCCTTCCCAGATAATTCCATTTGATTCATCTTCACCGTTCCATCCAAGTTCTAACGCACATAATTCTATAAACTCTCTAACTGTATGCATTATTCCAGTAGAAATTACAAAGTCTTCTGGGACTTCTTGTTGAAGCATTAGCCATTGCATGTAAACATAATCTTTAGCATGACCCCAGTCTCTTTTTGAATTAAGATTACCCATATAAAGAGATTTTTCTAGACCATAATTTATTCTAGTTAAACCTCGCGTAATTTTTCTTGTAACAAATGTTTCTCCTCTTCTAGGACTTTCGTGGTTAAAAAGGATCCCATTACATGCAAATATATCATAAGCTTCTCTGTAATTTATAGTTATCCAATATGCATATAGCTTTGCTATGGCATAAGGACTCCTTGGGTAAAATGGTGTATTTTCATTTTGAGGAATTTCTTGTACCTTTCCATATAGTTCGCTTGTGCTGGCTTGGTAAAATTTGGTTTTTTTATTTAAACCTAAACTTCTAATACATTCTAGAATTCTTAGTGTTCCTAATGCATCACTGTTAGCAGTATATTCAGGGCTTTCAAAGCTTACTGCGACATGGCTTTGAGCACCTAAATTATAAATCTCATCAGGCTGAATTTTTTGAATAAGGTTTATTAAATTTGTACTATCTGTTAGATCGCCATAATGAAGTATAAATTTAGCATCTTTTTCATGAGGATCTTGATAAAGATGATCTATCCTTCCAGTGTTAAAACTACTTGATCTTCTTTTTATTCCGTGAACTTCATAACCTTTCTTGAGTAATAATTCAGATAAATAACTTCCATCTTGTCCTGTAATGCCTGTTATTAAAGCAATTTTGTTTTTTGAAAGAGTTCCATTTTTCATTATTAAATCTTATATCTTAAATATGAAGGTTTTGTTTATTTGATAATTTTATTTAATAGACCTTCATTAAAAACAAAAATAAACAAAAATAAACAATAATAAAACATTTTTATAATTATTTTAATTTAATAAAATTTGTAAATTTAGAGAAATAATTTAAAGAAAATTCTCTTTAAGTTGAATTTAATTTTTTTAAATTACTTTTTATTTCTTAAGATATTTATCAACTTAATTTGTATATATTAAATTGGAGAATACAAATAATTTATAGTTAAAATTTAAAAATTTAGACTTCGCCCTTGATGTTCAACTCCAGGCCTTTTATTTTTAAGAAATTAGACTTCAAATTTAAGGATTATTATTTAATAAATTTTATACTTAAAAAATAACTCTTACTCTGTATTAGAAAATTGATATAAAATATTAAAGAAGTTTATTATAAAAATATTAACTTTACTTATAAATTATTAATCAAAATATATTTTTATTGTATCTTAAAAAAATGTTAAAACCCGCTACGGAAAAGCAAAATTTATAAGATTATTGGATTTAGAATTAGACTTTATTTTTATTTTCAATTTGGATATAGATTTTTGAAAAATGTTATTATTTTCTTTTTAATTTAAGTTAATATAAAAAAATATCACTTTCTTCCCTTTTTTTATAAATGTGGTTTTTAAAAATAATAATAAAAATTATAATTTCTAGGTTAAATATTTCATATAAAATATGGAAAAAAATTAAAATTTTTAGGCATGGGAATATGGAAAATTTTGAATATTCAAGAAAAATCTTTGAAAGTCATTTTAGAGATATGAATAAAATTAGAAGAATTAAAAATCCAAAAATTATGGAAATTGGGCCTGGAGACAGTTTATTTAGTATGATTTATTCAAGAAAATATTCTTCTGAAAAGTTTTATTTTATTGACGTAGATAATTTTGCTAATAAGAATATTAAACTCTACGATCAGTTGCAAGAAGAATTAGAAAAAGAAAACTTTTTCTCAGTCAAATTAAAAAAAGATTTCAAAAATTTTGATGATGTTTTAAACTTTTATAATGCTAAATATTTAATATCAGGTATAGAAAGTTTAAGCAAAATAAAAGATAATTCAATTGACTATATCTTTTCACATTCAGTAATGGAACATGTAAGAAAAGATGAATTAAATATTCTTATAAAAGAAATGTATAGAATCTTAAAACCTAATGGGGTAATTTCACATAATATAAATTATAAAGATCATCTTGGTGAATCTTTAAATAATTTAAGGTTTAGTGAGAAAATATGGGAGTCTGATTTCTTTGCTAAATCAGGCTTTTATACAAATAGAATAACTGCAAAAAAAATGCATAATAATTTTAAAAAGATTGGATTTAATTTGGTTAAGGAAAATTTTGGAAGATGGGATAGCCTACCAATTAAAAAAAATTCCTTATCTAAAGAATTTCGGAATTTGTCTGAAGATGAATTGATGATACCTACATCAAGATTTTTAGCTATAAAATAAATAAAAACCTATTTCTGTTATAGTTTTAGGATCCTTGATTTGCCAATGTTACTAAGAATAGTAAATAAAGTTTTTGAGTTATATGGATATCAGCTTATCAAAAAAACTTCTAAATTAAAATTCCCGATCGAAATAAATAAAGATGATAGAGAATTTATATCAGAAATTTTGTTCCCAATTGATGATTATGCAAATTTATTACCATTAAGTATGGTCTCAGTGGAGAGATTATGGGCTGTTATTTCTGCTACAAAATATCTGGTAGAAAATGATATCGAAGGAGATATGGTTGAATGTGGTGTTTGGAGAGGAGGTTGCTCTATTGCAATAGCAAGAACTTTAAAAAAATTAAATTCAAATAAAAAGGTTTATTTATTTGATACTTTTG